>Ga0100377_1000324_pt1 | contig 40321 bp, 32 predicted proteins | sample CryGeymeta201501_FD_83664 | JGI IMG/M metagenome (GOLD analysis project Ga0100377, IMG submission 83664) | Groundwater microbial communities from Crystal Geyser aquifers in Utah, USA - Crystal Geyser metaG 2015-01 | ecosystem: Environmental > Aquatic > Deep subsurface > Groundwater | place: USA... | reverse complement strand
AGCGCGATCAGCTCGCTCAGCGTTCGCGGCGCACCCCAGCGCTGCTCGCCGTTGTGCAGGACGAGGGCGAACACGGGCGGGAGCCGGGTGCCGATCAGCTTCGTGCGCTCGTCCAGGAGCTGCTGGTAGAGCAGGCCGACGTAGACGAGCAGCCTCAGGGCCATCCATCGATCGCTCTTGGATTGAAATTCAAGCAATAAATACAGGTAGATAGCCGACGTGCCGTCCTTCAGCGGGATGCGCCAGACGACGTCGCCCTGGCGTTTGGCGAGGCCGGGCGCCTGGTACTTCACGTTCTCCCGCTCCATCGCTTCGAGGTCCAGCCCGTCCACGAAGTCCTCGTGCACGAACGTCCGAAGGAGGGACGCGACCATCGCGGGGTGGCTGAACAGGAGGTGGTAGCCGCCGTCGTGGTCGGGCGGCTCGGGGAGGGCGGTGGGCTCGGGCGCGGCGGGGGATTCGCTCATGGTCGGCCTCGCAGGTTCGTGGGACCTGCAGCCTCCCTCGCCGTCAGGAGCTCGTCAAGCGTTCAGTGTGGCCGGTCGCGCGCCCTGGTTCATACGACCGGCGGCAGCCCATCGGTGAACAGCGGCACGTGCCCGAAGCGGGCGATGTCGAAGAGGCCGCGGTCGGTGATCTTGAGCTCGGGCACGACGGGGAGCGCGAGAAAAGATAGCGTCATCAGGGGGTTGGCGAGCTTGCAGCCGAGCTGGTCGCGGGCTGCGGCGAGGCAGGCGACGAGGGCGCGGGTGACGAGGTCGGCGTCGCCGAGGCTCATGAGGCCGGCCAGGGGGAGGGCGAGGGAGGCGAGCACGTGGCCGTCTGCGACCACGGCGACGCCGCCCTGGAGGTCGGCCACGGCGTTGACGGCGGCGGCCATGTCGCTGCTGCGCGCGCCGACGACGATGATGTTGTGGGAGTCGTGGGCGACGGAGCTGGCGATGGCGCCGCGCTGCAGGCCGAAGCCGCGGACGAAGCCGACGAAGTGGCCGATGTCGCCGGTGTGGCGCTCGAAGACGCCGAGCTTGAGCACGTCCTGGGCGAGGTCGACGCCGAGCTCGTCGCCGATGGCAGGCAGGTGGGCCTCGGAGGCGACGGTGACGATCTGGCCCTCGATGACGTTGATGACGCGGACGGTGGCGTCGGCGTGGGGGGCCTTGACGGCGAAGTCGCGGGGGCGGACGGGGCGGCGGAACCGGACCGTCTGCAGGGCCTCGGGGGGGATGCGGGGCTCGGGGATCTCGACGGTCACGCGGCCAGCCATGGCGACGAGCTGGCCGGCCTTGTAGACGGCCGTGGGCTCGAGCAGCCCTTCGTCGAGGTCGGAGAGGATCTGAAGGTCGGCGACGTAGCCGGGGGCGACGGCGCCGCGGCCGGTCAGGCCGTAGCAGAGCGCGGGGTTGAGGGTGCCCATGCGCATGGCCCACATGGGGTCGAGGCCGCCGCGGATGGCGCGAAAGGCGGAGTAGTTGATGTGGCCATAGCGGGCGATCTCGTCGCCGTGGCGGTCGTCGGTGGCGAAGCAGCAGCGGCTCATGGTGTGGGCGTCGACGATGGGCAGCAGGTCGTCGAGGTTGTGCTCGCTGCTGCCCTCGCGCAGGAACACCCACATGCCGCGGCCGAGCTTCTCCAGCGCCTCGGCGGCGGAGATGGACTCGTGGTCGGTGCTGATGCCGGCGGCCACGTAGGCGTTCAGGTCGCGGCCGGACAGGGTCGGGGCGTGGCCGTCGATGAGCTTGCGGTGGGCGTGGGCGAGGTCGACCTTGTCCATCACCGCCTGGTCGGTGTTCAGGACGCCGGGGAAGTTCATCAGCTCGCCGAGGCCGACCACGTGGGGGTGGTCGATGAGGCGCTCGAGGTCGAGGTCGGTCAGCTTCGCGCCGCTGGTCTCGAAGGGCGTGGCGGGCACGCAAGAACTCAGGGTGTAGAAGAAGTCCATGGGGAGCTGAGCCGACAGCGACATCATCAGGGCGATGCCGTCGATGCCGAGCACGTTGGCGATCTCGTGGGGGTCTGTCACCACGGCGCCCGTGCCGTGGGGGACGGCGACTCGCGCGAAGGCGGGCGGCGCGAGCATGGAGCTCTCGACGTGGATGTGCGCGTCGATCCAGGTGGGGGCGACGTACATCCCGCGCAGCTCGCGGCGGTCGACCGCCGGCGTCGTCCGGTAGTTGCCCACGCCCGCGATGTACCCGTCGACGATGGCGATGTCCGCCACCTCCATCCGACCGGTGAACACGTTGAGCACGGTGGCTTCGGACAAGACGAGGTCGGCAGGGGCCTGTCCTCGAGCGACGCGGATCAGGCGGGCGCGATTCATGGGGACTCCGGGCAGGTGGGATGGGGCACCGTTGCGGCGCGTCGCCGACCTCTGCAAGGCGAGTGCCGCGGCCGCGGGGGTGGGGCCGGCCGGTGGTGGGCCGGGTCACCGTGGTCGTCCGGCCAGGCGGAAGAGGCGGGGCCCTCGGGACGTGCGGCGCGCTCGGCGCAGCTCTTGCGCACTGGTGGTGTGGGTGCGCAAATATTGCGCGACGGGCTATTCGACCTTGAAGGTCTCGCCGTTCTCCTTCCAGTGGACCTCGTAGAGGTCGTGCCGGCGGTCCATCCAGGTGCGCACGGCCCCCTGGCGGTTCATCCGGCGCAGCCGCGCAAAGTCCACGTCCTGCACCACGACCGTCTCGACGTTGTCGTTGGCCTCGGCGGCGATGCCGTCGCGCGGGAACGGGATGTCCGAGGGCGTCAGGATCGCCGAGCGCGCGAAGTGGATCTCGGCCCAGTCCGTGCTCGGCAGGCCGCCGCACATGCCCGCCAGCACGACGTACACGTTGTTCTCGATGCAGCGGGCCTGCGCGCAGGTGCGCACCCGCACATGGCCCGCCCGCAGGTCCGTGTTGTAGGGCACGAAGAAGAGCTGCGCGCCCTTGGCCCGGGCGATCCGGGCCAGCTCCGGGAACTCCACGTCGTAGCAGATCATGATCGCGATCTTGCCGCAGTCGGTGTCGAAGACGCGCAGCTCATCGCCCGCCGAGACGCCCCACCACCTGGCCTCGGCCGGCGTCACGTGCAGCTTGTACTGCTTCTCGACGCGCCCGCCCCGGTGGAACAGGTAGGCCACGTTGTACAGCGTGCCCTCCTCCACCACGAGGTGCGTCCCGCCGATGATGTTCACGTTGAACTTCAGCGCGAGGTTGCTGAACATCGTCACATAGCGCTCGGTGAAGGCGTCCAGCGCCCGCGCTCGCATGGCCGGCCGGTCCACCGGCACCAGCGGGATGAGCTGGTTGGTCAGCAGCTCGGGGTAGAGCAGGAAGTCGCACCGGAAGTCGGCCGCGAGGTCCGCGTAGTACGTGCACTGGCGCTCGAACTCCTCGAAGGTCGCGATGGGCCGCATCCGGTACTGCACCGCCGCCACGCGCGCCGTCGAGCGCACCGACATGTCCGCCGGCACCCAGTCGGGGTTCAGCCACTCCATCAGGACCGCGCAGCCGCGGGACTCCACGTCGTTGGGCAGGTAATCGTGCAGGACGCGGCGGATGGTGAAGCCCATGGCCATCTGCACGGTGAGCGTCCCGTCGACGACCTCCTTGGTCACGGCCTTGCGGACGTAGTCCTCCGGCGTCAGCTCCGGCCGCTCGGCCAGGCCAGGGATCCGGCCGGCGATCAAGAGGCGGCGGAGGTTGTTACGGCGCATCAGCTCCTTGCGGTACTCGTAGATGCGTCGGGCCAGGCGCAGGCCGCGGAACTCCGGGTTGACCGCGATGTCGATGCCGTAGAGCGCGTCGCCGTCGGGGTCGTGGCTCCCGATGCGGCCGTCGTCGGAGACCTCGGCGAAGGTGTGGGCGTCTTCCCAGTCCTCGCCAGCGACGATCAGCGAGCTGGAGGTGGCCACCAGCGTGCCGTCGAGCTCGATGCCCACCTGGCCCTCGGGGAAGCGCTCGAGCTGCGCGGCGAAGCTCTCCGGTCGCCAGGGCGCGATGTCGGGGAAGCAGGCGCGCTGGATGTTGACGACCTCGGTGTAGTCGTCGAGGGTCAGGAGACGGATGAACAGGCGGTCTTCGCGCTCGGGCTGCACAGGGGCTCCTTGGAGTGTGGAGGGGTGAGGGCGAGCAGAATGCCGCCCCGGGAGGTCCACGATACCCCAGGACGTCGTCGGGGCGCCAGCGAGGGTCTCAGGCCAGCAGACCTGGCAGCCCCCCGTTGCTCTCCTGCCCGAAGCTGCGCAGCCCGTCTCCCATCGCGTTGGCGATCGAGACGAGGAGGTCGCTGTGGCGGCGGGTGCCGAAGTCGAGCAGCCGGCCACCGGCCATCCGGCCGCCGGCGCCGCCGGCGAGCACGAACGGCATGTTGTCGTGCTGGTGGGTGTTGCCGTCGCAGACCTCGGTGCAGAGCAGGACGAGGGAGTAGTCGAGCATGGTGCCGTCGGCCTCGGGGCGGGACTGGAGCTGTTCGAGCAGGTAGGCGAGCTGGCCAGCGAACCAGCGCCGCTGCTTGACGTACTCGGCGAACTCCCGGTGCCCGAAGTCGTGGCTGGCCCCGTAGTGCGAGGCCTGGTGGCTGCGCATGTCGTAGCCCGCGTCGTACAGCTCGGTGTCCGGGAAGCGGCTCATGATGAGCTCGCTGGTGTGGTGGGAGGCCTGGAGGGTGCCGACGCGGGTCAGGTTGCACGCCATCGCCTGCACCATCAGGTCGATCTGGAGCTTGAGGACCTCGGGGAAGCGGCCCGGCTCGTAGAGCTCGCTGCGGGGCGGCGCCGGGCCGGACAGGCCGGGGCTGTCGCAGGTGGACACGGGGGGCGGGAGCTCGGCGGCGTCGGCCTTGATGCGTCGCTCCACCTCGCGGAGCGAGTCGAGGTGCTGGTCCAGCTTGCGCTGCTCCACGCCGCCGAGGCGGGAGCGCAGGGCGGCCATCTCGGCCAGCGCGCCGTCGATGACGCTGACCTTCTGGGCCTTGCGGGGGTCGGGCGCCGGGTCACCGCCGCCGGTGGGCACGCCCTGGCCGAACAGGCGCTCGAAGGCGTCCACGGGGTTGTCCTCGGGGGGAGTGGTCTGGCCGGCGCTCGGGTAGGAGATGTGCTTGTCGCCCGAGGCGTTGTTGTGGTTCGCCATCGCGCCCAGGTACACCATCCGGTGCGGCGAGTCCGCCCCGACGGTCCGGGCGAGGTAGCGGTCGATGGACTCGCCGCCGCCGCCGTCCACGCCGGTCAGCAGCTTCTTTGCGCCGCCGGGGTGGCTGCCGGCGTCGGTGCCGCCCATGCTGAGCCCGTTGAGGAAGACGCACCGGTCCCGCCACGGCTCCAGCGGGCTGAGCAGATCCGGGATCGCGAAGCTTCGCTCGCCCCCCGAGCAGTGCCACAGGCTCGGCTCGCCGTTCTGGCTCGGCCCCGGCACGCCGTCCGGGAAGTAGAGGATGATGAGGCGCCGGGCGCCGAGGCCATCGGCGAAGGCCGTGGGCGCGTCGCCGAGGAGCTGCAGGAACGGCAGCGCCAGCGAGGCGCCGCCGAGCGCCTTTAAAAAGCTTCGTCGAGACAGGGGGTTGCGCTGGTTCATAGGAGGCTCCTGGGCGTCACGGGGTCGGGCGACGGAGGACGAAGGTGTCGGAGGTGGTCACGGCGATCATCAGTGCCTGGATGTCGCCGTCGGTCTCGGCGAACCGGTCGTCCAGCGCTCTGAGCGTGCACGCGTCCGCGTCGTCCTCCAGCTCGCCGATCACGAACCGCAGGTATTGCCGCGTGAAGCAGGACCGGGCGGCCTGGCTGTCGGCCAGGATGGCTGCGAGCTCGGCCTCGTTCGCGTACGGGGCGTCCGTGTCGGTGTAGAGGCCCTCCACGTCGTTCATGTTGCCCGTGGCGTCGATGGGCTGCCCGTTCTCGACCTGTCGGAGCTGGCCGATGGCGTCGAAGCGCTCGAAGCCGAAGCCGACGTCGTCGATGAACTGGTGGCAGGAGTGACAGAACGGGTCGGCGGTGTGCTGCCGGAACCGCTCCCGCGTCGTGGCGTTCGGGTCCACCTCGGGCACGCCGCCCGCGTTCGGTGGCGGCGCGCCAAGGCTCTGGCACAGCAGCTTGTTGCGCACGAACAGGCCCCGCAGGATCGGCGAGGACTGGTCCGAGTGCGCGTAGCTGGCCAGGACCGAGGCGTGCCCCAGCAGCCCGGACCGCTGCCCGTCCGGGTACGTCACCCGACGCAGCGCGCTGCCGCTCACGCCCGACAGGCCATAGATGCCGGCCAGCCGGTCGTTGGCGAAGGTGTAGTCGGCCAGCAGCAGCTCGTCGTACTTGTGGCTGGAGCCGAAGACGACGTGGGAGACGAACTGGCGGGTCTCCTCGGCCATCGCCTGGCGGGTGGCCACATCAAAGTCCGGGAACATCGCCTGATTCTTGTTGGTCGTCAGGATCTTCTCGACGCCGAGCCACTGTAGCGCGAACTCGCCGATGACGTTCTCGGCGCGGGGGTCGCCGAGCAGCCGTCGGGCCTGCGCCTCGAGGCCCTGGTCCGTCGCCAGCTCCCCGGCCCTGGCCGCGTCGAACAAGGCGGTGTCCGGCATCGTGCCCCAGAAGGTGTAGCTGAGCAGGCTGGCCGTCTCCCACGCGGTCAACCTGAACGTGCCGTCTCCGACGGCCTCCCCGACCTCGAAGCGGTAGAGGAAGGAGGGCGCGCTGAACAGCACGGTCAGCATCACCCTCAGGCCATCGGCCCGCCGGCCCTGCGCCGTGAACAGGCCGAGCAGCCGGTCGAGCTCCGCCGCCTCCAGCGGCCGCCTCCAGGCCTGCGCCCCGAAGCCCTCCAGCAGGGTTCTGGCGCACGCGGCGTCCATGAGCGCGGCAGGACAGGGCAGGAGGCCATCGCTGCTGGCGACCTCGTCGGCGAGTCGCTCGGCGGCCTTGAGGTACTCCTCGATGTGGACAGCGGTGACGTTGCCGGTGTCGGCGGCGGTGTCGAAGGGGAAGCCCTCGGGGCGTGTCTCGGGCGGGAAGGAGGCGGTCAGGCCGGCGAGCGCGCCGCTCGAGGCCGCCGCGCAGTCGACCTGGAGCAGGGAGTTCTGGCCACCGAAGCCGTCCGGGGCGCCCTCGGGGTTGGAGGTGTCCTGAAACCAGCGCTCGCCGTTGTTCGCGACGAACTTGTATTGGAAGGTGCCGGGGTCGAGGCTGCGCTGGGTGATCCAGAGGCCGAGGTCAGCGTCCCACGCCATCGCCCAGCCGCCGGTGGCGACGGTGGCGGGCCAGGCGTTGAACTCGCCCGCCACGTGCACGCTGCTGTACCGGGCGCCCTGCGGGTCGAAGTAGAAGGTCTTGACGTCGCACGGCAGGTCCGCGCACGCGCCGGCCTCACAGGTCTGGTGGCGCAGGTCGCAGTCGCGCAGGGAGCTACACCGGGCGGCGGGTTGCTGGAGCAGATCGCGGACCGTCGCCGCATACTCGCGCCGCGTCAGGAGCCGGATGCGCCGGGTCGGCAGCTCGGCGAGCCCGTCGCAGACGAGGGGCGTGTTGTTGTCACCACCCGGGTCGACGAACGTGGCGAGGATGAACGAGGCCACCGCCTCCGCGCACGCGCCCTCGCAGACCTCGGGCTCGCCGTAGGGCATCGTGGCGTCCGTGATCGCCACGAGCGCGTCCCGGCCGCGGTCCCAGTCCCACAGCGTCGGCCCGCTGTGGCCCCGGCCGTTGTCGCCGTGGCAGTCGGCGCACAGCTCGGCGTAGAGCTGGCGGCCCTCCAGCGTGTTGTCGCTGTTGTTGGTGTTGTGGTTGGCGTTGTTGGCGCCGTTGTTCGTGCCGTCGCCGTTGTTCGCTTCGTTGTTCCGTGGCGACCAGGGCCCGGCCCCGTCCTCCTCGGAGGTCGGCGCGCCGCAGGCCGAAGCCGTCAGCAGCGCGGCGAGCGCGAACACGGCCCAGCGGGCGGGCGGTCGGCAGGGGGCCTGGTCCGTCATGGCATCGCTCCAGCAGTGGTGACAGGGGTGCGGCGAGCCGCAGCCGTGGAGCGAAGCAAGAAGCGTGCGCCGACGCGCGCCTCCCGATGGTGACGGGGCGCAGGGGCTCGGCGCGTGGGCTGTGGTGTTGTGATCGGCAACAGGGGTGGTGTTGATGACAGCGGGAGAGGTGTAGCGCACAAGTCGGGTGCCTGACATGGTCAGAGGGTGATGGGGCGCCTGAGATCTGGGTGCCTGACATGCCAGGAGGGTGAGGTGTAGCGTACAAGTCCGGTGCCTGACATGCCGGCAGGGTGAGGTGTAGCGTACAAACAGGGTGCCTGGCATGTCGGGAGGGTGATGTGCAGCGTACAAACAAGGTGCCTGACATGTCAGGAGGGTGATGTGCAGTCTGGATGTCGGGTGCCTGGCATGCCGGGAGGGTGATGTGCAGGTCGGAGCGCGGGTTCTCCGCGGCCGCCGAGGCGAGCCGTTCGACCGTGGGCCGAGTCTGCTCGCGCCGGGGCGACCTCCAGGGGTGCCGAGTGGGTCGGATCGCGTGGTCAGTGTGGATTCGAGGTGTCGGTGGGGGGAAGCCGCTTCGCACGGCCACGGAAGAATCTCTCGACATAGCCCAGGAGCTTCTCGTGCTTTCTGGCATGGGACTCCGCGGCGGTCTTGTCGATGATGCCTTGCAGCTCGGCGGTCATCTCCACGTCCAGGTCGAGCAGGAGGGCGGGAAGTGCGTCCAGTAGCACACCAGCGGAGCCAGCCGCCTCAAGCGACTCCGCGAGCAGGGTCTTTGCCGTCAGGTCGAGCGTTCCTTCCCGTTCGGCCGCCGAGAGGCGAACAATTGCCATGGCTGGCTTTTGTTCAGGCCCAACCTTCCAATATGCCATGATGTTTGCGTTCAGCGTCACGCGCTCCCATCGGATCTCTCGCCGCGGCGGTGCCAACCATCGGCGCGCCGTGGCTTGCATCGGCTCACGCAGGTCCGAGACGGCTGCGAAGCGCATCAGATCGACCACAGCGTATTGGATCTGATTGAGTTCGTTGATGCCGCCGAAGTGGTTGGTCAAGACGAACTCGAAGATCCGGTCCAGGAGGGCGCGCTGGTGTGAGGTGGAGAGGTGGGGGGAGAGGTCGCGGACGAGGTCGATCAGGAGGAGGGGGTAGGAGGCGGGGTAGACCCCGCGGCGGCGGGAGTGGCGAAGGACGGCGTCACACAGGGCGTGGAGGCGTTGGACGCGGCCTTCGATCATGGCGAGGTAGCCGGCGAGCAGGAGGAGGACCTCGCGCTGCTCCGGGCTGAAGGGGTCTGCGAGCAGGGCGTTCCAGCGGGCGTCGTCGCGGCTGGTCTCCACGGCGGCGAAGAACTCAACGAGGGAGAGGTGGACAAAGGACCAGCGGCCGTCGGGGGAGCGTTGGAGCAGGGCGGTGTCGGCCTTGAGGATGTCGAGCAGGCGACGGGCGCGCTCGGTGGCGATCGCAGGTGTCTCGTCGCGCCCCAGTTCGATGCGGGCGAGCGTCTGGAGCAGCTCGGCGTCGGGTACGGGGGCACCGCCACGGTCGAGCAGCCAGAAGGCCAGGGGGCCGAGCACGCGCAGAACGTCGCCGCGGCTGGGCCGGGGGCCGGACGAGGCGCCGGCCTGGTCGCGGGCGACGCGCCAGCGCTCCACGAGCAGCTCGCTGAGCCGAAAGTAGATCTCGACGCGGTGCTCGGGCAGACGGCCGGAGATCTCGTCGAGCACACACAGGAACGCCAGGACGAGCGGCGTTGACGCCAGGCTGAGCAGCGTGGGGTGTTGGAGGAGCTGCGTCGTGAGGGCGGTGAGGGCCTGTGCGGGTCTCCGCCGCGCTCGACCGAAGGTGTCCACAAAGCGCGCGATCTCGTCCTGCGATGGCGAGCGGGTGTGGACGACCTCCATCTCGGTGAGCCACGGGGCCAGCCCGGGGACATCGAGCACAAACGGGCGCGCGGTCATCACCACGCAGGCGAGCCCCTGAGCGAGGAGCTGGCGCACCTCCTCGAGCACGTGGCGGCGGAACGCGGGTGAGCGCACCTCGTCGAGCCCGTCGAGGAGCAGCGCCGTCTCGTCGAGGTGCTTCAAGAGCTCCTGTCCACCCACGACGCCGTGCCCCTCCAGCCAGTTGCACAGGAAGGTGGGCAGGTCGATCACCCGGTCGCGCGCCCCGAGCTCCGCCCACTCGGTGAGCGACAGCAGCACGGCCGTGCGGTGGTGCGGGAGCGTCGTGGGTGACTCGCCGAGGGCGGCGGCCCGCGCCAGGTAGCGCAGCGCGGTGGTCTTGCCGGTGCCGGGGTTGCCCAGGACGAGCCAGGCGCGGGGTGGTGGGGGCAGGGGTGCCTCGGGAGGCGCCGCGGTGAGGGTGTCCCCAAACAGATCCAGCTCGCGGCGCAGCCAACGAGGCATGTGGCGCTCCGCGCCGAAGTCCACCAGCGGCAGGTACAGGTCCGCGAGCGGGATGGCGTGGTGATCGGTGTCATGCGGCAGCAGGCCCACCAGGTCGATGCTCTGGTGCTGGCGCGTCATCAGCGCGGCGATCTGCGCGGCGACGTCTTCCCAGGGGCGCTCCTGCGGCGTTGCGCGCACGGTGAGCTGGAAGTCGTGGCTGGTGTTGAGGTCGGGGGTGCAGCTCAGGAGGAGGCGCATGCGCTCGGCGTCCGGGGCCAGGAAGGCGAGCAGGCGAAGGTTCGCCAGGACGCTGGGGCGGGTCTGGTTGAGCGATCTCGCTCGATCCTGGGACGTCTCGCTGCCGTCGAACTCGACCACTTCGACCTGCTCGGGGCTGGCGCCTTCCTCGGCGGCCAGCGCGGACAGGCGTGCGCGAAGCAGTGGCCACGCGGCCTCGGGGGCCTCGACGATGCCGAAGACGCAGCGGTGCTCGGTCAACATCAGGAGGCGATGGAGCGTCGTCTCGAGGTCACCAAGGTGCCAGGGAGGATCGTCAGCCATGATCACTCGCCTCGCGCGGCCTCCGCTGCGCGTTCGTGAGCCGCCGCTTCGGTGTGACGGCGCTCCAGCCAGTCCACCAGGAGCTCGTGAGGGCGGAACCAGACGTCGCCATTGCTGTAACAGGCGATGAAGTTCTCAAAGAGGAGCTCATCGGCCACGGGGCCTTCGGGCCACTCCTGCGATCGCAGGACTTGAAGCAGCAGGTTGGTGCGGTCGTGCTTCAGGAAGCCTTGAAGCAGCCGTCGTTTTTCGCCGATCGCCGCATCCATCAGCGGCCGGCTGATGCGTTGGCCCGGATCGAACGCCGCCGCGGCGCTCGCGCGCCAAAGCAGGTCGAGAAAGTCACGCACGAGGCCGGCGCTCATGAGCGCTGCGTCCCTCAGCGCCGCCGGATCCACGATGGCCTCCTCCAGTCCCCAGAGCGCGCACCGCCGCCGATAGATGTCGGCGAGCAGCGCCAGGCCCGCCTCGTTGGGGCTGTGGGTGGCGTCGTTGTGGCGGATGGGGACGTTGTCGAGCATCACGGTCTGGACCTCGTGCGCGACGGCGCGGAGGGCCGGCTCGTGTCTCACCGCGATGGGGCTGCACAGCACGAGGTTCATGTCCAGCCGCCGCAGCAGATCCATGTCGCGGAAGAGACCTTTGACGGCGTCGAGCTTGATGGTTCGGTCAAGGCCATCCAGCAGAAAGAGGGCCGGCTTGCCGGCGGCGTCTCGGAGCGCGGCGAGGCTGGCGTTGGTGGTGAGGATGAGCTCGTCGGCGTCGGCGCGGTGTTGGGGGTGTGCACCGGCGCGCAGCGCTGGCGCATCGGCCACCATGCGTGCGAGGAGCTGATTCAGGACGGTCAGGCCGGTCGAGACGGCCTGGGCGGTCTCTGCCGTCCCGTCGGGCACGGGTGTCGTGCCCTGCAGCAGCTTGAGCCAGGGGGCCGCGGCCTTGATGACCTCCGCCACGGTCTCGGTTCCGATCTTCAGACGGCTCATCGCCCCATCGAATCGGCTCTTCCTGTGGTGAGCCAGCGCCAGGGTCTCTTCGGCCTCTGGATCGCTCCAGAACCGGACCGCAGCCTCGGCCAACACGTTGATCACGGCGATCAGCGCCAGGGCGCCGGTGCCCTCCGGCAACGCACCGTCCAGGTCGAAGGGCAGGACCGCGAAGCGCTCATCCATGAGCTGATGGAGACGTGCCAGCTCCGTGCTCTTGCCAGCTCCCCTCGCGCCACACAGCACGGCACGGACGTATTGGCGCTCAGCCAGGAGGTCGAACTGCTCGGCGAGCTTGCCCGAGGGGCTCTCTGGCCTCTCTGCGTAGAGCCCGCCGATCTCCTCAGGGGTGCTGCGATGCCATGGGTCGAATGCCGAGCGAACCTTCCTCCAATGGCTCTTCTGTGCGTCGTCGGGTTTGAAGGTCATGGATGGCGCTCCGCGGCGTGATCGGCGTGGGACCAGACGCTACCACAGGTCCACGTCACGCTCCAACTCACGGGTGGGCTACCCGTTCGACTCCGACGACTCCCACGCTTCGTCGCGGGCCTTCCACGCCGAGCCCTGGTCGCGCCGGGTGGCGATCCAGACGGTGTGCATCCGGCCGCCAGCGCTGCCGCGCTCGCGCACGTCCAGGGGGACGACATCGAAGCCGGCGCGCTCGACGCGGCGGGTGAAGCCGCGGTCGGGCCAGGCGGACCAGACGCCGAGGATGCCGCCCGGGCGGAGGGCGGTGTGGACCGCGTCGAGGCCCTCCCAGTCGTACAGCCAGCAGTTGGTGGACCGGGTCAGGCCGGTGGGGCCGTTGTCGACGTCGAGCAAGATGGCGTCCCAGGCGGCGGGCTCGGCGCGGATGAGGGCGGCGACGTCGCCCTCGTGGACGATCGTGCGGGGGTCGAAGGTGGGGTGGCCGGCCTCGGGGCTGAGGACGCCACGGTTCCAGCGGATGACCGCCGGAACGAGCTCGGCGACGACGACCTCCGCCTCCTTGCCGAGGCGGTTGAGGGCGGCGGCCAGCGTGAAGCCCATGCCGAGTCCGCCGATCAGGACGCGGGCGGCGGGTCGGTCGGTGAGGCGTTCGCAGGCCAGGTTGGCCAGCTCGTCCTCGGAGCCGTGCACCATGTTGCACATCAGCTCCCGGCCGTTGACGCGGATGACGATCTCGTTGCCACGCTGCAGCATCTCCATCACGCCGTCGTCGTCGGGGATGGGGCCAGAGTCAAGGAGCTCCCAGGCGCGTTCCATACGGTCACCTCCGTTTGGGCCGTGACACCCAGGTAAAGTCGAGGGCCGCGCGGCTGCGCGCACCGCTCTGTGCACAACCCTATCCGCGTCGCAGATACCGCGCGTCGCGCGTGTCCACCTGGACGCGATCCCCCTGCTCCACGAACAGGGGGACTTGAATCGAGAGGCCGGTCTCGAGCCTGGCGCTCTTGGTGGTGTTGGTCACCGTGTCGCCCTTGACGCCGGGGTCGCACTCGACGATCTCGAGCACCACCGTGTTCTCCAGCTCGATCCCGATGCACTCACCGTTGAAGATCTGCGCACGCACCGTGGAGTCAGGGAGCAGGAAGCCCAGCTCGTAGTCGATCATCTCGCGGGGCAGCGCGTGCTGCTCGTAGTTGTCCTGATCCATGAAGTGGTGCAGGTCGGCGCCTTCGCTGTAGAGGAAGGTCCACATGCGCACCTCGAAGTCCGGCTGCTTGAGGGAGTCGGTGGCCTTGAAGCTCCTGGTGACCTGCTGCCGGGTGCGGAGGTTGCGGAACCTGGCGTTGATCAGGGTCGCGGCGCCGCGCGCCGAGGGGCTCCGTCGCGCGACGTCGAGGACGACACAGGGGTCGCCGTCGAGCTCCACGCGGGTGCCGTTCTTGAGGTCTCCTGCCTGCATGACGGTCTCCGGGTCGGGAAAGGCACAGGTGAGTGAGCGCTCGCCGAGGCGAGCCGCAAGGGTCTACAACGTGTCGAGGCGAAACGCCAGCGCCGGAGGTCGATCGGGCGCGCACCGGGTGGCGACGGTGGAGTGGCGGAGCGCGGGGGAGTCCGGCCATGGCGACATGATCGCATCCACCACCCGCGGCAAGCGCGATGTGAGTGAAAAATGCCTTTGAGTATCAGGTGGTTGTGCGGCTCTAACGCTCTAACGGCGCTTGCGCGCTGTCGTCAGGGGGGCGTGGTCGGGCTCGGGGGGCGGGCTGGCACGGGAGACCTTGCGACGGAGGGGATGGTGCGCACACAAGTGGGGCGTTGCGTGGGTGGCGCCTGTGACCGTGGTCGAGCGGGTGCCGGACGTGTGGGGGGGCTTTCCGGGGTGGCTGCGGGAGACGGTGGCGTTCATCGCGGTGGATGTGCTCGCGGTGGCGGGTCTGGTGGCGATCCCCGGCGGTGTGTGGGGCATCTTGCGGGATTGAGGGCAGGGGGTGGTCATGGCGAACGTGCGGCGGGTGGTGTTCTACGCCGTGGACGGGTCGGGGATGGGGCACATCACGCGGCTGTTGGCGGTCGCGCGCTGGGTGCGACGGTATGTGAGCGTGCTGGAGGAGGAGGTTCCGGAGATCCTCTTCCTGACCTCGTCGGAGGCGACGCAGATCCTGTTGGATGCGGGGTTTGCGTCGTTCAAGGTGCCGAGCCGGGAGGTGGTGGTGGGGTCGGGGATGGAGCTGGCGTCGTGGCGTCGGCTGGCCCGTCAGTTCATCTGGCAGATGCTGGCCTTGTTCGCCCCGGACCTGCTGGTGGTGGACGGCATGCCGGCGGGCAGCTTCGAGGAGCTGCTCCAGGTGCTCGATGGACCGTTCAAGAGGGGGCTGCTGTTGGAGCCGTTGCCGGAGGAGGTCATGCATCGGCCGGCGCATCGGTCGGCGCTGGCGCTGTATCAGGCCATCGCGATCCCGCACGACCCGGAGGTGATCGGGGCGCAGCCGCCGATGCCGAACGCGCGGTTCTGCGGCAAGGTGCTCCAGTTCGAGCGCGACGAGCTGCCGAGCCGCGCTGAGGCTCGAGCGAGCCTCGGCGTGGCCGACGGGACGACGCTGGTGTACGTGTCAGCCGGGGGGAGCGGCGAGCCGGTGGCCGAGGCGACGTTGGTGGGGCTGGTGGAGGCGCTGCGCGGCGAGCCGGGGGTGCATCTGCTGGTGGGCGCGGGGCCGCTCTATCGGGGGGACTCGTTGGCGCGGTCGAACGTGACCGTGTTCACCGGCCCCCAGGTGACGCGTTACCTGGCCGGTTGTGACGCGGCGGTGGCCGCAGGGGGTACAACACCTTCCACGAGCTGCTCTACCTGCGCATCCCGAGCGTCTTCTTTGCCCGCCGCCGCCTGACGAACGAGCAGCAGACGCGGATCGAGCGGGCGGCGGCGCGCGGGGCGTGCGTGGTGGAGCGCGACCCTACGGACGGCGACAAGATTCGCCGTGCGCTGGCGCTGCTGCGGGCCCAGAGCCCGCAGGAGCGGGCGGCGATGGCGGAGGTCTGCGCGCGGGTCGTGACGCACAACGGGGCCGCGGAGTGCGCCCGTGTGCTGCTGTCGAGCACCTACGACGACGACCAGCTCGCCTGGGCGACGGGGCTGGTCCCGTCAGCGACGGCGCTGGAGCTCGAGCGGCAAGGGCGCGACGGACTCAGGGCGATCGCGCACTGGCTGCCGACCCTGCTGCCGCAGGGGCGCTGGAGCGCCGTCTCGCGCCGCCCTGCCTTCCTCGCGGTGCTCGATCAGCTCCCACGCGACGTGGCCGACGTGGTGGCCGAGATCGCCGAGCAGGCGCCCGACGACGCGGCGCTGCGCCGCTTCCAGCACAACCTGGACACGTGGATCGCGCTGGCCTCGCGCTGGCCCGGTGGCCTGTCGCATCTGATCGGGCTGGTTGACGTGGCAGTGAAGCGGCACCCGCTTCAGCAGGAGGCGCACGGCCAGTGGGCGCGGTGGATGGCGGACCTGCTGGGCCACCTGCGGCACGCGATGACCGACCGCCTGCCGGCAGGATGGACGCCGCGCGATCTTGAGCTGCTGTTCCATGCGTTTCCGGCCATCGTCGACGCGGACCTGGCGGCGAGCTTTGCGTGGTGGGCGACGACGCTGGAGGTGGTCGAGGCGGCCGGGGTCGGTCCGACGTCGGTGCTGGCGTCGCTGCGCGGGCTGGAGGCCAGGCATCATCGGCTGCATGGGGAGCGGCTGGGGCAGTGGTTGAAGGCGCCGTCGTGAGGGGGCGCCCCCTATCGCGCCGTCGTCGTCACTGATAGGGTCCGGTGGTTCGCGCGCCCGTGTCGGGTGTGCCCCACCGCAGAGGACCTATGGCGCTCCCGTCGACGATCTATCGCTTCAACCTTGACCTGTCGGATGTGGACCGTGGGGTGTACGACGCCCTGGAGCTCCGCGTGGCGATGCACCCCTCGGAGTCGCTGCCGTACCTGTTGGCGCGGGTGTTGGCGTTCGCGCTCAACCACCAGGAGGGGCTGGTGTTCGCCAGGGGGGGGCTGAGCCAGACCGAGGACCCGCCGCTGTACGTCGAGGACCTGACGGGCGTGCGCACGGTGTGGATCGAGCTGGGTCACCCGACGATGGAGCGTCTGCACAAGGCGTCCAAGGCGGTGGATACGGTGCGGGTGTACGTGCACAAGCCGCTTTCGCCGTGGTTGGAGTCGGTGCGTGACAAGGGGGTGCATCGGGCGGAGCACATCGAGCTGATCGCGATCGAGCCGAGCTTCCTTGATGCGTTGGGGGAGCGTCTGGGGCGCAACAACGCGTGGGCGGTGGTGCACAGCGAGGGCGAGCTCTATGTGACGATCGGCGAGGAGACGCTGCACGGCAAGCTGGGCCACCAGCGGTTGGGCGGCTGAGGTGCTTGTGGTGTGGCGCGCGATCCTCCACACTGCGGAGCTTGACGATCTCATTCACGTGTTCCAGCGAGCATACAGGCGAGGAGAGACGGCATGAGGGCAAGGTGGCGCCACGCAGCGGTGGCTCTGACGGCGATCGGGCTCGTGGGCCTGGTTCAGGCGTGCGGTGACGACGACAAGGGCAGCAGCGGCCCTGGCCTGACGGGCCTCTACGAGGTTACGACGCACACGGCGACGGAGATGGGCTGCGACGATCCGCAGCCCGTCGCCGACGTGGCCAACTGCTTTGACTGCGCCGTGCGGGCGGACTTCTTCAAGGTGAAGTCGCAGAGCTTCTTCGGCCAGACCATCCTCGTGATGGTGGACTGCGCCTCGGAGACGGCGTGCGATGATGACGGTGAGGATCCAGACACGATCAACCTGTCGGGGCCGCTGTTCGATCGCGCGTCGGGGGGGGGCTGGTTGGGGGAGGTGAAGGCGGCGAGCGGGTCGGGCACGAGCTGCTCGTACACTGCGGTGGAGTACCGCCTCGATCCCGACGGTGAGGGGGTCACCTTCATGTCGACGCGCGAGACGGCGAACCCCGAGGTCGCCAACGAGGACGCCTGCCTCGACCTCGTGGACAACCCGCCGCCGGCCAGCGCGCTGACGTGCGACCGGCTCGAGGTCGTCTCGGGGCGCGCGCTGTAGCCGCGACTGACCTGGGAATGGAGGCCGCTGGGGGCCGTAGGGTGTGTCATGGCTCGACGGGGTCTCGATCTGCAGACCTCTCTTTCGCATCGAGCCGGTCGTTGAACGCGCGGGGGTGCGCCGCCGCGCCTGGGACTGGAGTGGTGATGAGCACATCGTTGTGGGGTTGGAGGCTGTTGCGTGCCCTCATGGTGGCGAGCGTCCTGGTGACGTCGGCGGCCGTGGTGGGGTGCTGCGGAGACGACAAGTCCAAGGGCGGCGAGGCGTCGCCGGAGGACACGGCGGCCGCGATCACTGCCGCCGAGAAGTGGATGGCGCTGATCGATGCGGGCAAGTACGCCGAGAGTTACGACGAGACGGGGGCGCTCTTCCGCGGCGCGGTGACGCGGGATGAGTGGGCGGCGAAGGCCAAGGGGGCGCGGGAGCCGCTGGGCGCGCTGAACAGCCGCACGGTCGCCTCCACGGCCTACTCGAAGACCATGCCCGGGGCGCCGGATGGCGAGTACGTCGTGATCACGTTCAACACCTCCTACGCGAACAAGGCCTCGGCGGTCGAGACGGTGACGCCGTCGAAGGAGACCGATGGGACGTGGCGGGTGTCGGGCTATTACATCAAGTAGACGGGGGCTCAGGCTGGGCCAGGGCGGGACGAAGCGCTGGAGATCGTGACTGATCTTTGGTACAGTGAGGCCAGGAGGAACATCCCATGGCCCCTGTGCGCGTCCTGCTGCTCGCCGATACCCATCTCGGCTTCGATCTCCCTCGCCGACCGCGCTCAGCGCGGCGTCGGCGAGGACCGGACTTCTTCGCGAACGTGGAGCGGGCGCTGTCGCCGGCGCTGTCGGGCGAGGTGGACCTCGTGGTGCACGGGGGGGACCTGTTGTTCCGCAGCAAGGTGGACGCGGGGCTGGTGGCGGAGGCGCTGGCGCCGTTTCGGGCGGTCGCCGATGGGGGCGTGCCGGTGTTCATCGTGCCGGGCAACCACGAGCGCTCGCGGATCCCGTTCCCGCTGCTGGCGCAGCACCCTCACCTGCACATCTTCGATCGGCCGCGGACGTTTGAGGTGGAGGTCGGCGGGGTGGCGGTGTCGCTGTCGGGGTTTCCGTTCGTCGCGGAGGTGGGGCGGGCGTTCGGGGCGGCGGTGGGGGCGAGCGGCTTTGCGGCCGGCGTCGACGGCGTCAAGCTGCTGTGCATGCATCAATCGGTGGAGGGGGCGCGGGTGGGGCCGAGCGGGTACACGTTCCGGCCGGGGCCGGAGGTGGTGTCGGCGCGGGACATACCGGGCTGCGCGGCGGTGCTGTGTGGTCACATCCATCGGGCGCAGGTCTTGACGGCGGGGCTGGACGGCCGGCCGATGCGTGCGCCGGTGCTCTATCCGGGCTCGGTGGAGCGCACCTCGTTCGCGGAGCGCTTCGAGGACAAGGGCTTCATGGTGCTGGAGTTCGAGGGGACGGCGTCGGGCGGTCGGCTGGTGCGGCGCCGATTTGTGCGGCTCGGCGCGCGTCCCATGGTCGTGCTGGACGTGGAGGTGGGTGGGTTGGGGGTCGAGGCGCTGGAGGCGGAGGTCGCTGCGCAGCTCGGCGCGCTGGACCCGGACGCGGTGGTGCAGCTTCGGGCGGTGGGCGAGGTGGGGGCGGCGGCTCGGGCGGTGTTGGGGTCGCGTCTGGCGTCGCTGGCGCCGGTGACGATGAACGTGAGCGTCTCCGGGCGTCTCTGGGCGGAGGGGGCATGATCGTGTCACATCCGGCGCGCGGGCGCTCTGACGACGCTGGGGGCAACGACACGACGACGACGAGGATACAGGTATGAGGCATCCGAGGGTTCTGGCGATCTGGAGCGTGATGGTGATGGTGGGCGTGCTCGCGGCTGGCGCGCCGCGCGCCGAGGCGTGCTCGCTGGCTCCGCTGGTGGAGCACGAGATCCTGGAGGAGGAGCGGGCGGTGGACACGACGCCGCCCGAGGCGGTGCAGGGGATGACGGTCTCGATCAAGCGGGGCGTCGGTCCGACCAGCTCCGGCTGCTCGCAGATGGCGTCGAGCTGCGACGACCTGGGCTGGATCCAGCTGGACCCCGTCGGGGCGACCGATGACCGGACGGAGCCCGCGCAGCTCGGCTTCATCATCGAGAAGACGGCGGGGACGTTGCCGTCGGGGATGAGGTTGCCGGAGGGGCCGGTGCGGGCCTTCGAGGGGCTGACCCTGTCCTGGATCGACGGCGCGACCGACGATCAGGAAGGCTTCAACTTCACGTTGGACGTGATGCCGGTGGACCTGGCGGGGAACGTCGGCGAGGCGTTCTCGGTGCGCATCCGGAACGCTCCGGAGGACATGGCGTGCACGGTGGGGCGGATGAACAACAACAGCGGGCTGGTGTGGGCGCTGCTGGTGGTCGGGCTCGTGGCGCTGCGGCGTCGCTGGAGCGTGACGGGCTGAGCGCCGCCTGACGGCCCCGACGGAGGACCTCCCCAAAGTCTCGTGGCGGTGCGCGGAGCTTGCGCGCCGGTGTGGGGGTGCGCGCGCTGTGCATCCGACCTCGGGCTTTCCTGACCCTTAAAAGTGGACATGCGTGTCTGTTTAGTCTTGCCAACAGCGGTCAGACGCCATATCTGTTGGGTGATGTTGGCGGCCATAAAGCGGATGTCTTGATCCGTGTATGAATGCGTCGCCGATGCTGAACGGTCGCTGTGGGATCGCCCCACGGCCGACACGTCACCTGACGCCGTGCCGTAAGGCAGACACCTCCCCAGGGGCCTGTCGCGGCGGACGTGTACCTGCCGTCCTCGCCGCTCCCCAAAGTCCGGGGGCGTTCGGGGGGGCTCCGCGTGCAACCTGAAGGAGATGGCCAGACCATGTCGGACAAGAAAGACAAGACCCTCGTTGAGCGCCGAGAGTTCCTGACCACGGGCGCGCTGCTGGGCGCCGGCTTCGTGAGCGCGCACCTGATGGCGTGCGACAAGCCGACCACGGAGCCCAAAGCCGAGCCCGACGCCTCCTCGCCGACCACAAAGCAGCCCTCAAAGCCAGGCCAACACCAGGTGATGCCGGGCGAACTGGACGCGTACTACGGGTTCTGGTCGGGCGGGCAGTCGGGCGAGATCCGGATCATCGGCGTGCCATCGATGCGCGAGCTCAAGCGGATCCCGGTGTTCAACTTTGACCCCTGCACGGGTTGGGGTCTGACCGACTACTCCAAGCAGCTGCTCAAGGGCCGCCAGACCGGTGACACCCACCACGTCCACCTCTCCTACACGGACGGTACGTACGACGGACGGTACGTGTTCGTGAACGACAAGGCGAGCGCGCGGCTGGCCCGTGTGCGCCTGGACACGATGGAGACGGACCGGATCACGGAGCTGCCGAACGCGCACGGGACGCACGGGATCTTCCCGCAGCGGCACAAGACGGGCCTCGTGCTGTGCAACAGCGAGTTCCGGGTGCCGATGCCGAACGACGGGACCAACATGGAGGACCCGACGAAGTACGCCGCGCTGCACACCGCGGTGGACGGGGAGACGATGGAGGTCAAGTGGCAGGTCATGGTCGAGGGGAACATGGACCTGTGCGCGACCGACTACAAGGGCAAGTACTCGTTTGCGACCTGCTACAACTCCGAGGGCGGCATCTCGCTGGAGCAGATGATGGCCGCCGAGCGCGACCACCTGTATGTCTTCAACCTCGCTGAGATCGAGAAGGCCGTCGCGGCGGGCAAGACGATCACGATCGGGGACTCGAAGGTGCCTGTGGTGGACGCGCGCGGGGCGGACAGCGCCTACGTGATGCGGGTGCCGGTGCCCAAGAGCCCGCACGGCGTGAACATCGATCCGACGGGCAAGTTCGCGATGGTGTCGGGCAAGCTGTCGCCGACGGTGTCGGTGGTGGACCTGGACAAGCTGGACGAGGCGTTCGCGGGCAAGATCAAGCCGCGCGACTGCGTGGTGGCCGAGCCGGAGGTGGGCCTGGGGCCGCTGCACACGGCGTTCGACGGCCGGGGCAACGCCTACACGTCCATCTTCATCGACTCGGTCATCACGAAGTGGAACATCGACAAGGCGCTCAAGGCGTACACGGACAAGTCGGTGAACCCGATCGTGGAGAAGATCGACGTGCACTACCAGGTGGGGCACACGAACGCGTCGATGAGCGAGACGAAGGAGGCGGACGGTAAGTACCTGATCGCGCTGTGTAAATTCTCCAAGGACCGCTTCCTGAACGTGGGTCCGCTGCACCCGGAGAACGATCAGCTGATCGACATCTCGGGCGACAAGATGGAGCTGCTGCACGACGGTCCGACGTGGCCGGAGCCGCACGACTGCGTCCTGGTGACGCGGGACAAGCTGCACCCGGTGAAGATCCAGCCGCGCACGGGCCCCCGGTTCGACTACTACGACAGCCTCGCCAAGGAGGACGGCGTTGACCTGAAGAAGGACAACGTCATCAAGCGCAAGAGCGACACCTTCGTGCGGGTCTACCTCACGAGCCAGGCGCCGAAGTTCGGGACCGAGCTGTTCAAGGTCAAGAAGGGCGACACGGTGCAGATCATCCTGACGAACCAGGACAACGTGGAGGATCTGTCGCACGGGTTCTGCATGACGCACCACGACGTGAACTTCCTGGTGAACTGCCAGGACACGAACAGCGTGACCTTCGTGGCCGATAAGGTGGGCGTGTGGTGGTACTACTGCCCGTGGTTCTGCCACGCGCTGCATCTCGAGATGCGCGGTCGGATGATCGTGGAGGCCTGAGGCGATGACCATGCATCGAGCACTCTCCGCAGCGATCGTGTTGTGGTTGTCGCTGTGGGGCGTCGCGGCGGCGGCGCAGGAGACGGGTTGGAAGCTGGACTGTGCCCGGCAGGGATGCGCCGCGATCCTGCCGGGTGCGGAGCGCTTCGAGCCGGTCAAGGGCGCGCCGTTTGTGGCAGGGTACGATGGTGGAGGCGAGCTGGTGGGCTGGGTTGGCCTGTCGACGGAGCTGGTCGACATCAAGGCGTACTCGGGCAAGCCGCTGGTCACGCTGGTGGGTCTGGACAAGGGGGGGCTGATCACGGGCGCGAAGGTGATCCATCACAGCGAGCCGATCTTGCTGGTGGGGATCCCTGAGACGACCCTGGATGTGTTCTCGGCGTTCTATGTGGGGCGTCTGGCGACGGACCGCGTGGTGGTGGGCAAGGCCACCGGCGAGGGCGTGGCGTCTGTGGACGCGATCTCCGGGGCGACGGTGACGGCGCTGGCGGAGAACCAGACGATCCTGGAGACGGCGCGGACGATCGGCGCGGCGACGGGGGTGATCGATCTTCAGGCGATCTCGCCGGGTCACTTCGTGGAGGAGGCTGCGCCGTGGAGCTGGGCGCGGCTGGAGCAGGAGAAGGTGTTTGGCCGCCTGACCGTGTCCGAGAAGGACATGGGCGAGGGGACGAGCGGGGAGCCGTTCGTGGATCTGTGGTTCACGGTGGCGGACGCGCCTCAGGTGGGTCGTGCGCTGCTGGGGGACGGGGACTACGACTATTTGATCAAGCGGCTGGTGCCGGGCGAGCATCTGGTGGTGGTGCTGGGGAACGGGAGCAGCTCGTTCAAGGGGTCGGCGTTCGTGCGGGGGGGTATCTTTGATCGTGTGCGCGTGGAGCAGGGGCTGCGTCAGCTGAGCTTCCGGGACGTGGACTATACGAACGTGCCACGGGTGCGTGCGGAGGGTGCGCCCCGTTTCCGGGAGGGGGCTGCGTTCATCGCGCGGGGCGGGTTGTTGGACCCGGGCGCGCCGTTCAGCCTGATCTTCCTGGGGAGCCGGTACGACCACAAGGGCGCTTTCTCCAGGGAGTTCAGGGAGTTCCGGTCGGAGCACGTGCTGCCGCCGAGCGTGTACGCGCTGGAGCAGACGGCGATGAACGAGGCGATCTACGTCCAGGCGTGGCGGAACCACGAGGTGGACGCGATCGTGCTGATCGTGTTCCTGCTGCTGGTCATGGGGGTGTTCGCGGGGCGCCGGTTCACGACGTCGCATCCGAAGGTGCTGAAGGTGCTGCACCTGTCGACGATGGCGGTGAGCTTCGGGATGGTGGGCGTGACGATGCGGGCGCAGCCGTCGATCACGCAGATCCTGACGCTGTTTGATGCGCTGCTGCGGGATTGGCGGTGGGAGCTGTTCTTGAGCGAGCCGCTGATCTTCATCCTGTGGATCTTCGTGGCGGTGGTGTCGGTGGTGTGGGGGCGGGGTGTGTTCTGCGGCTGGGTGTGCCCGTATGGGGCGATGCTGGAGCTGGTGAACAAGCTGGCGCAGTGGGTGAAGATCCCGCAGGTCGAGCTTCCGGAGTGGCTTCACAGCAAGCTGCGGTACCTGCGGTACGTGGTGTTGGCGGTGCTGGTGCCGGTGTTCTTGTACTCGTCGGTGGTGGGTGAGCAGCTGGCGGAGGTGGAGCCGTTCAAGTCGACGTTCCTGGTGCCTGCGTGGGAGCGTCCGTGGGGATTCCTGGTGTGGTGGGTGTTGCTGCTGGTGACGGCGGTGTTCATGTACCGGCCGTTCTGCCGGTACATCTGCCCGCTGGGCGCGGGGCTGGCGCTGTTCGGGAGCTTCCGGCTGTCGGGGCCGTATCGGCGCAAATTTTGCGCACGCTGCACGATCTGCACGAAGGGCTGTGAGCCTCGGGCGATCCGTCCGGACGGGACGATCGATCCGCGGGAGTGCCTGTCGTGCATGGAGTGCGAGGTGAACTACCGCGACGACGAGGTCTGCCCGCCGCTGGTGGGGATCGCGAAGCTCCAGGCCAAGGGCGCGCTGAGCGATCCGGAGAAGGAGCGTCTGGCGCGGCTGTGGCAGGAGTTCGAGGACGTATGAGCGGCCGCTGCGAGGTCAAGCGCGCGGCGCTGGCCGCGGCGGTGCTGGTGGTGTTGAGCGTGCCGTCGGCCGCGATGGCGACGACGTGGGTGGTGGGCCGCGACGGCGCGACGGTGCAAGCGACGCTGGATCGTGCGCAGGACGGGGACGTGGTGGAGGTGCCGGCGGGCGTGTGGGCGGGGCCCGCGCGGCTCGAGCGTCGGGTGGAGCTTCGGGGTACGGGGGGCGTGCTGGACGGCGGGGGTCAGGGCACGGTGCTGAAGATCGCCGGGGCGGGCGCGGTGGTGCGGGGGCTGACGATCCGTGGCAGCGGGGGCGATCTGGGGGCGCCGGACTGCTGCGCCTACATGGAGCCGACGGCGACGGGGGCGGTGTTTCGCGACAACACGCTGACGGACTGCGCGTTCGGGCTGTGGGTGCACGAGGTCGACGGGGCGCAGATCGTCGGCAACCGGGTGCGAGGGCGCGCGGAGGTTCGGGACTCGGATCGGGGCAACGGGATCCACCTGTTCGACGCGTCGCACCTGGTGGTGTCGGACAACGAGGTGATCGGGGCGCGGGACGGGATCTACGTGTCGGCGACCGAGGACAGTCTGATCGAGAACAACCGTCTGGAGGGGCTGCGGTACGGGGTACACTACATGTTCTCGTACCGGAACACGCTGCGGGGGAACGTGTCGAAGGGGAACCTGACGGGGTTCGCGCTGATGCAGAGCCGCAACATGGTGATCGAGGGGAACGTGGCGGAGGGGAACACGCGGGACGGCATCCTGTTTCGGGACGCGCAGACCTGCCAGATCCGGGGGAACAAGCTGATCGGCAACGGCCAGGGGCTGTTCTTCTTCTCGAGCACGGAGAACCAGATCGAGGACAACGAGGTCGTGGGGAACGACATCGGGGCGAAGATCTGGGCGGGCAGCGTGCGGAACCACGTGGTGGGCAACCGGTTCGTGGGCAACCGGCAGCAGGTGTTCTACGTGGGTGCGACGGACCTGGTGCTGGGCGAGGGCGAGCCGGGGAACACGTGGAGCGACTATATGGGGTGGGACCAGGACGGGGACGGGGTGGGGGATCGGCCGTACCGGATGGACAGCTTCAGCTCGCACCTGCTGTACCAGTACCCGTCGTCGGTGTTCCTGCTGCAGAGCCCGGCGCTGGAGCTGCTGGCGCACCTGGAGGAGCAGCTCCCGCTGCTGCGGGTGCCGACGATCGTGGACGCGTCGCCGGTGCTGGGGAAGGTGCAGCGATGAAGCGCGTGGTGCTTCGGGACGTGTCGGTTCGGTTTGGCAAGGTGGCCGCGCTGACGTCGATGTCGACGACGGTGAGCTCTGGCGAGATCGTGATGTTGGTGGGGCCGAACGGGGCAGGCAAGTCGACGTTCATGCGGGTGCTGCTCGGGCTGGTGCGTCCGGAGCGGGGCGAGCTGGAGATCGACGGCGCGGTGGTTCGGGTGGACAACGCGTTCAAGGCGCGGCTGGGGTATCTGCCGGAGGCGGTGGCGTTCTCGGACAACCTGAGCGGGGAGCAGGTGCTGCGGTTCTTCGCGATGGCGCGGGGGGTGTCGCGGGCGCGGGTGGGGGAGGTGCTGTCGCGGGTGGGGCTGGCGCAGGCGTCGAGGCGTCGTGTGGGGGGCTATTCGCGGGGGATGCGTCAGCGGCTGGGGCTGGGCGTGGCGATCCTGAGTGAGCCGGAGCTGTTGATCCTGGACGAGCCGACGGGGGGGCTGGACCAGGAGGGGCTGGTGGTTCTGTATTCTGTTCTGAACGAGTGGAGAGACAAGGGCCGCATGGTGCTGATGGCGACCCATGATATTGCGATGCTGGAGCGCCGTGTGGACCGGATGTGCGTATTCCGTTCCGGGTGTCTGGTTGCAGATGGTTCGCCGTCCACGCTTCGTCGCGAGGCGGGCTTGCCGCTGAAGGTGACGATGACGCTGGCGAGCGGCGGGGGTGCCGAGGTGGAGGCGTTCGTGGCGGCGATCGGGGAGTGGGAGGGCGGTTCGGGGGAGGTGCGGGACGGTGCGCTGCACGCGGAGGTGGCGTCGGGTGAGCTGCTCGGGCTGATGGACCTTCGCGGGCGTCATGTGGGGGCGGTGGTGGATCTTCGGGTCGAGGAGCCGACCCTGGATGTGGTGTACGAGAAGCTCCTGGCGGAGGGTTGAGGATGGGTCGGGTGGCGCTGGCGTTGGTGGTGCACGAGCTCCTTGAGCGGACACGCGACCGTTGGGTGATGGTCATCAGCGTGCTGTTCGCGCTGCTGGCCTCGGCGGTGACGCTGTACGGTCGCCAGTCGGGGGCGGAGGGTGCGGCGTCGGCGCTGACGGGGCCGAGCCTGGTGACGCTGGCGAGCCTGCTGGTGCCGCTGGTGGCGCTGGTGCTGAGCCACGACGCGATCGTGGGGGAGCGGGAGCGGAACACGCTGGGGCTGTTGATGTCGCTGCCGGTGCGTCGTTGGGAGGTGGTGGCGGCGAAGTTCGTGGGGCGCGGGCTGGCGCTGGGGCTGGCGGTGGGTGTGGGGATCGGGGCGTCGGTGGCGCTGGGCGGCGAGGGCGAGCGGGGGGTGCTGCTGTCGCTGTTGTGGCCGACGCTGCTGCTGGGGCTGGCGTTCCTGGCTATCGGGCTGTTGATCTCGACGGTGACGACGCGGCAGGTGACGGCGGCGAGCCTGGTGGTGGTGGTCTGGTTCCTCCTGGTGCTGTTCTACGACCTGGGTCTGCTGGGTCTGCTGGTGCTGACGGATGGGTCGGTGTCGCAGGACACGATCGCGGCGCTGGTGCTGGCGAACCCGGCGGGGCTGTACCGGATGCAGATGATGGAGGCGTTGACGGGGCCGGAGGTGCTGCAGGGCCTCGGCATGACGGTCTCGCTGCCGGGGACGGTCGGCTCGATCGGGATGTGGCTGGGCTGGATCCTGGGTCCGGTGGTGTGCAGCGGGTTGGTGCTGTCGGCCAGGAAGGTGGTGCAATGAGGCGGTCGTGGTCGGTGGCGTGGGCGTTGGGGGTGATGTGGGTGTTGGCGTCGTGCCAGTCGGGTGCCTCGGGGCCGGCGGTGAGCGGGGTCGCGGAGGACTTCGACGGTCACGACTGCGCGGCGTGCTCGATGATCGTGCGGGAGCAGTCGGCGCCGCGGGGCCAGGTGATCCATCGGGACGGGACGCGGCTGTACTTCTGCTCGGTCAGCGACATGCTGACGTACCTGCAGGCGCCTTCACCGCACGGCAAGGTGGCGGCGATGTGGGTGGAGACGCTCGACCCGGCCGCGGACCCTGTGGCCTTCGATGTGTCTCGGCACCCGTGGATGGACGCCACGCGCGCGTCGTACGTGCTCGGCGTGGAGAAGCCCCGCGTGATGGGCGTGCCGATCGTCGCCTACGCCAGCCCCGAGGACGCGCAGCGCGTCGTGTCGCGGTCGGAGGGGGCAAAGTTCGTGGATTGGGAGACGCTGAAGGCCAGCGAGGGCCTTCAGCCCCGTTGAGAAGCCGTTCGAAAAATATATGCCTCGTTTCCTCGTATCTTCTGTCCCCAGGTGTGTCTTCTGCTCGGTCATGGGCCTCTGGGCCCACTCCCTCCCATCAGACGCCACCTGGAGACAGAATCTACGTCGGATCCATCGGCATCTATTTTCCGAATGGCTTCTGACCTGACCGGTCTCGCCAGGAGCGGCGAGACCCCTTTCAAGTGAGGATGTTACGATGAAGTCGATCTGGTCTGTGTGCGTGTGTCTGGCGGTGGTTGGGGCTGTGGTGGGGTGTGAGTCGAAGTCGGCGGAGGTGCCCGCCGAGGTGGCTGCCGAGACGCCGCCGGTGGCGGACAAGGCGGAGGCGCCCGCCGCCGAGCTTCTGATCCATCCGCTGCCTGGGGATCCGGTCGCGGGAGAGGCGGTCTACACCAAGGTCTGCCTGGCGTGCCACGGGGCCGACGGCAAGGGGAACGGCGGGTTGACGGGTTTGAACTTCGTGGCCGAGCCGACCCGGCTGAACAAGACCAACGAGGAGCTGCTGACGTCCATCCGCGATGGGTTCAAGGGCAAGAACGTGGTGATGCCGGCGCACAAGGACACGCTGACGGACAAGGAGATGAAGGACGCGCTGTCGTATGTGCGCAAGCGGTTCGGGCGCACGGAGTAGGGGCTGGGGTGCCATCGCCGGGCCGTGGCACCGCTGGATCGCGTGTGGTTACCGACGTCGGGTCGGCGCGGTCTGCTCGGCGAGCTTGCGGGTGATGGTGTCGATGACGACGGGGGTGGCGCGGACCTGGAAGACGCCGCCCTCGGCGTCCCAGGTCTCGTCGAGGACCTCGCACTGCTCGAAGATGAGGGCGCGGATGGCGCCCTGGGCGGGGGCGATGCGGAGGGTGTGCTCCTGGCGCTCGCCCTGGAAGGTGGCGACGATGAGCTCGTGGACGCGGGCGACGTCGGCGGGGTCGTGGGCGGAGACGAACAGGCCGTGGGGGTGCTCGGCGCGGAGGACGTCGAGGATGGCGGGGTCCTCGACGCGGTCGATCTTGTTGAACAGATAGCGCATGGGGATGTCGCCGGCGCCGATCTCGTTGAGGACGGCCAGGGTCGTCTCGATGTGGATGCGGCAGTCGGGGTCGGAGGCATCCACGACGTGGAGGAGGAGTCGGGCCTCGAGGGCGGCGTCGAGGGTAGACTTGAAGGACGCCACGAGGTCGTGGGGCAGCTTGCGGATGAAGCCGACGGTGTCTGAGACGAGGATGCGGGGTGTGACCGAGGGCTCGAGGGTGCGGATGGTGGCGTCGAGGGTGGCGAAGAGCTTGTCCTCGACGTAGACGTCGCTGCCGGTCAGGACGCGCATGAGGGTGGACTTGCCGGCGTTGGTGTAGCCGACGAGGGCGACGCAGCGCAGGTCGCCGCGTCGGGCCCGCTGGATGTCACGCTCGCGTCCGATCTCCTCGAGCTCGTGGCGGAGGGCGGCCATGCGGTCGCGGATCTGGCGTCTTCCGAGCTCGAGGGCCGACTCGCCAGCGCCCTTGCCGCCGCCGCGGACGCGGCCAGCGTCGCCGCCCTTGCGTCGCTCGCGCAGGCGAGGGGCCTGGTAGGCGAGGCGGACGAGCTCGACCTGGGCGCGGGCCTCGCGGCTGCGGGCGTGGCGGTGGAAGATCTCGAGGATGAGCTCGGTGCGGTCCATGAGGTCGTCGACGCCCAGGGCGTCTGCGAGCTTGCGGTTCTGCCATGGGGAGAGCTCGTCGTCGGCGATGACGACGACAGGGCGGTCGAGGTGCTCCTCGCGGAGCTCCTCGATGACGAGCTTGAGCTCCTCGACCTTGCCGGGGCCGAGGTACATGGCCTTGCCGATGCCGGGCAGGCGCTGGCTCTCCTGTCGGACGACCTCGATGCCGAAGGTCTTTGCGAGGCGTCGGAGCTCGGAGAGTGAGGCGCGCAGGGCGTCGTCGTCGATGTCGCGGGTCTGGACGGCGACCAGGACGCCGACGGGCGGCGCGTTCTCTTTATCGAGTTCGTACAAGGGAGGCTCCGGGAGGGGGGAAGGTGGCGCGGGATGGTACGCCGGGACGGCGGACAAGCTACGCACGGAGGGATGGGATGTCGAGGGGTGGGCGTGGGAGGGGTCAGCGACGCATGAGGTAGCGACCTCGGGCCCTGTCGGAGAGGAACGGCGAGCTGGCCAGGAGGCCGTAGCCGGCGGAGCTGAGGTCGTTCCCGCTGAGGTCGAGCTCGTCGAGGTTCCAGGTCTCGGCGCAGTCGGCGACGGCCTCGGCGGTGACGTCGGTGAGGAGGTTTCCGGCGAGGCTGAGGTGGGTGAGGTCGGCGAGGAGCGGGGAGTCGAGGAGGGCGATGGCGCCCTGGTCCTCGAGGGCGTCGTGGGAGAGGGTGAGGCGGTCGTTGTGCATGGCGGTGGTGGGCGTGCCCGCGGGGGCGTCGACGCAGTGGCGGCGTCGTGATACCACCGATGTGCGGTGAGGAGAAGGGCGAGGAGAGCGGGATGGTGTGGGCGTCGGATCATCAGGTGCAGGAGAGCTTTCAGGCGCTGGCCGAGGCGGTGGAGTCGGGGCTGGGCGTGGCGGCTCTGGTGGCCGATGGGCGGGCGAGCGCCTCGGTGCATGCGGCGGTGCGGGAGGCGGTGGCGGGGGCGACGCGCTCGGGGTCGACGCTGACGGCGGCGCTGGCGCGCTCGGGGGTGCTGGGGCAGACGGAGCTGGCGCTGGTGCGAGCGGGCGAGCAGTCGGGGCGGCTCGGTGAGGCGTTCCGGCAGGTGTCGGCGGGGCGGGCGCAGCGTCGCAAGGGGCGGTGGAAGCTGGCGGCGGGGCTGGCGTATCCGGGTTTGATGCTGGCGGCGGCGGGCTGCATCGTTCCGGCGCCGCGGCTGCTGGACGGGCTCTGGGGCTATCTGGCGGTGGCGGTGTGGGGCCCGTTGGGGGTGTTGGCGGGGGCGGTGTTCGTGCTCGGGGTGATGCCGTGGACGTCGCCGGACGCCTTGGCGACGCGGTGGGTGGGGCGGGTGGCGTTCGGGCTGCCGCTGGTGGGAGTGCCGCTGAGGCGGAGCGCCCACGGGGCGTTCGCCGAGGTGCTGGGGAGCAGCCTGGCGGCGGGCATGACGGCGCCGATGAGCCTGCAGTCGGCGGCGCTGGCGTCGGGGGAGCCGTCGATGGTGGGCGGGGTGGAGGTGGCGCTGGAGCGGATCGCGGTGGGCGGGACGCTGACGGACGCGGTGGAGACGTTCAAGGGGCTTCGGCCGGCGTTTGTGGCGCGGGTGGCGCAGGCGGAGGCGACGGGGACGCTGGAGGGGGCGCTGGCGGGGCTGGCGGAGGAGGAGCGGGGGATCGCGCGGCGGTGGATGGTGGGGCTGCTGGCGGCGGCGGTCGCGGTGGCGTTCGGGCTGGTGACGGTGCTGATGCTCTGGGGGATCGTGGCGGGGTTCGAGTCCTACCTCGACCAGCTGGACGGGCTGCGGAAGATCGAGTGAGGCGCTGGGGCGCGCTTCGGTCTGGCATGTAAGGGTCTGTCTTGAATCGTCTATTCTCAGTTCGCCGGTGCGGTGATGGCGACGCGGAGGGGGCAGTGATCGGAGAGTTGGTCGCTGTAGCGGGCGTCTGCGGCGTCGTAGACGAGCTCATCGAAGGAGCCGTCGACGAGGAGGGGAGCGGCGAGGGCGTTGAGGACGATGTGGTCGATGAAGCGTGGGTAGCGGCTGTCCCAGCATCGGGGTCTGTGGCCGGCGTCGGCGAGCTGGAGGTCGGAGCCTTCGGGGTCGCTGTCGTCGAGGTCGTCCCAGAAGGGCTCGCCGGGTCGGAGCTGGCGGTTGAAGTCGCCGAGGATGATGGCGGGGGTGTGCTCGGCGGCGCGCTGGTCGATCCAGCCCTCGACGATGGGGAGCTGGCGCTTGAGGTCGGCGCAGGCGGTGTCGAAGGGGGAGAGGGGTCCGTCGAAGCAGCCGGACTTGAGGTGAACGGCGAGGAAGCGGACCTCGACGCCGGGGAGGCGGACGGTGAGGTCGAGGCCCCGGCGGAGTCGTCCGCCGTCGAGCTGGAGCTCGGCGAGGTCGGGGTTGAGGGTGACGTCGAGGCCGCGGCGCCAGGCGGCGCCGACGCGTTGGACGGTGTTGTCCTGGTCGATGAAGGCGAAGTCGTAGACGGCGGGGTCGAAGACCTTTGCGGCGACGGCCTCGCCCTCGACCTCCTGGAAGACGATGAGGTCGGCGTCGAGGCGGGTGGCGTAGGCGGCGAGCCGGTCGAGGTCGGCCTGGGTGCGTGGGGGGAGGTCGTCGGGGCGTTGGTCGGTGAGCCACTCCATGTTCCAGGTGGCGACGACGAGGGTGGGGTTCGGCTCGGGCTCGGGTTCGGGTTCGGCGGTGGGCGCTGCGGGCCAGGGGGTGTTCCAGGGCTCGGTCTGGTCGGGGGTGTCGGGGGTGCAGGCGGTGGAGCAGGCGGCGGAGGTGATGGTGAGGAGGAGAGCGATGGGGAGCGCAGCCGTCAGGAGGCGGCGGTGGTTCATGGGGGCTCCGTGGCGTGGTGAAGGGCGGGGCGCGGACCGGGCCGGCGCGGTGAGAGGATAGCGGGGCGGTGCAGGGAAAGGCAAAGGTGTAGGGCCGCTCGGCTTCGGGGTGGATGGTCGGCCGGGGGCCGAGGTTGCAGGCGCCGCGCAAGTGGTCTACAGAACAGACCCGCGAGGGGTGCTCCCTCGCGGCGTTGCACGCGTTCTCGAGCCTGGAGTGTTCCATGAGCAAGCTGACCCTCTCGCCGCTGGCCGGCTACACGCCTTTCGCTGGTCCAGTCGTCCTGGTGATCCTCGATGGTGTGGGCCTCGGGCCCGAGGTGGAGTCCAACGGCGTCTTCGTGGCGCACACGCCGGTGCTGGACGGTCTGCTGGCGAGCCCGATGACGACGACGCTCAAGGCGCACGGGACCGCGGTGGGGCTGCCTTCGGACGACGACATGGGCAACTCGGAGGTGGGGCACAACGCGCTTGGTGCAGGTCGGGTGTTCGCGCAAGGGGCGAAGCTGGTGCAGGCGGCGATCGCCAGCGGGGCGATCTTCGAGAGCCGGGCGTTCATGGCGGGGCTGGAGCGGACGCGGGCCGGCGGGACGCTGCACCTGATCGGGATGGTGAGCGATGGGAACGTGCACAGCCATGTGGACCACCTGACGGCGATCCTGGACCGGTGCGCGGCCGAGGGCGTGGCGCGGGTGCGCGTGCACACGCTGCTCGACGGGCGCGACGTGGACCCGAAGAGCGCGCTGCGGTGGATCGAGCCGCTGGAGGCCCGGCTGGCGGGGCTGAGCGTGGATGGGCGGGACTATCGGATCGCGTCGGGCGGGGGGCGGATGGTGACGACGATGGACCGCTACAACGCGAACTGGTCGGTGGTGGAGCGGGGCTGGAAGGCCCATGTGCTGGGGCAGGGGCGTGCGTTCGGGTCGGCGAGCGAGGCGATCAAGACGTACTACGCCGAGGACGCGGCGATGGCCGATCAGTACATGGACAGCTTCGTGGTGGCGGAGAACGGTGCGCCGGTGGGGACGATCGAGGACGGTGACGCGGTGTTCTTCCTGAACTTCCGCGGCGATCGGGCGATCGAGATCTCGCGGGCGTTCGATGAGGCGTCGTTCACGGCGTTCGACCGTCAGCGGCACCCGGACGTGTTCTACGCGGGCATGATGCAGTACGACGGCGACGCGCAGATCCCGGCGAACTTCCTGGTGGAGCCGCCGGAGATCGACGAGACGGTCTCGGAGTACCTGTGCGCGGCGGGGGTGACGTCGTTCGCGATCTCGGAGACGCAGAAGTTCGGGCACGTGACGTACTTCTGGAACGGAAACCGCTCGGGGACCCTTGACGCGGCGCTGGAGCGGTATGTGGAGGTGCCCTCGGATCTGGTGCCGTTCGACGAGCGGCCGTGGATGAAGGCGGCGGAGATCACCGACGCGCTGATCGAGGCGGTCGAGGGCGGCCAGTTCAAGTTCATCCGGGTGAACTACGCCAACGGGGACATGGTGGGGCACACGGGGGTGACTGCGTCGGTGCGCATCGCGATGGAGACGGTCGACCTGTGCCTGGCGCGGCTGCTGCCCGTGATCGAGAAGGCCGGCGGGATCGCGCTGGTGACGGCAGACCACGGTAACGCCGACGAGATGTGGACGGAGAAGAAGGGGGTGCGCACGCCGATGGTGGCGCACACGCGCAACCTGGTGCCGTTCGCGGTCTGCGACTACTCGGGGACGAACGGGTGGGCGTGGTCGGGGCTGGAGACGCGCGGACTGAGCAACGTCGCGGCGACGTTGGTCAACCTGCTGGGGTACGAGGCGCCCGCAGCATACGACGCCTCGCTGGTGCGGATCGGCACAACCGCCTGATTCGGAAGTGAAAATTCAGTTTCGGGGCCCGACTCCGGGGACGGGGTCGGTCCTGAAGTCGTTGGTGCCGGTGAACTGGGCGGGGTTGGTGGTGGAGATGTTGGGCGCCTGGCCCTGCCACCAGTTGCCCGCCACGTTGGCCTGGATCTGTCCGCCGATGTCGAGGATGTGGGAGTCGCCGCGCACGAAGTGGTTGGCGGTGAAGGTGGCGTTGGTGCCAGCGATCATGGCCGGATAGGCGGCGTTGTCGAAGACGGAGTTGGTGACGGTGACGGGGCTGTTGGTCCGCCCGAAGTGCAGTGGGCAGTGGCAGTCGTGGATGCGGACGTGGTCGAGCGTGGCGCCGCCGCTGTTCCACTTGAGGCAGTCCGGGCCGTCGGCGCCGCTGAGCGAGAGGTCGACGTCGGTCATGGCGAGGACGCCGCCCTCGATGTAGATGCTGCTGCTGCCGGTGATGCGGGTGCGGTTGAAGGTGCCGCCGTTGTCGATCTTGAGCGGCGTGCGACAGTCGATGGTGGCGTCGTTGACGTTCATCGCACCGCCGGGGCGGCTCCACAGGCAGAGGTTGCCGCCGCTGAGGTCGACAAAGTCGGCGTTGAGCGTGCCGCTGACCCGAATGAACTCGAAGCCGCCCCGGATGGCGATGCGCTGGTTGGCCGTGCCGTGCGCGTTGAGCGTGCCGGCGACGGTGAACATGGTGCCTGCGGGGAGCTGCACGGTGGTTCCGGGGCAGAGGTTCAGGCTCTGTCCTGCGGGAACCTCGAGGTTGCCCGTCACGGTGATGTTGCCACACCACTCGCCGGAAACCTCGCCCTCGTAGGCGCCGGCCATGTCGTCGGGGACGTCGGGGGAGGCGCCGTTGTTGTTGGCGGTGTCCTCGGTCGGCAGGCCCGTGTCGGGGGTCGGGTCGCCTGCGTCGATGGCGCCGTTGTTGCTCGGCTGTCCGTTGTTGCTCGGCTGTCCGTTGTTGCTCGGCTGTCCGTTGTTGCTCGGCTGTCCGTTGTTGCTCGGCTGTCCGTTGTTGCTCGACTGCCCGTTGTTGGTCGACTGTCCGTTGTTGGTCGCGTCAGCACCGGCAGCGCCGACGTCGAGCGTCTCATCGGCGCAGGCGGCGAGCGCGATGAGGATGGCGAGGAGGGGGGCCAGGCGCGTGTGGTTCATGGGAGTGTTGACCGTAGGGTGAGTGAGGTCCAGCCGTGTTCGTCCCCGAGGGTAGCAGGCGGTGCCCCTCGGTGTCGAAGTCGACGGTCTGTTCGCCCCGGTCAACGGTGGGAGAGGTGGGTCATTTCGAGTGCTCGCCAGACCGTCGAAGGGCGGCCTGGACGGCGTTGAGCAGGGCGTCCATCGGGAACGGCTTGGCGAGGACCGGGGCGTTGTAGCGGGACTTGAGGTCGCCGACGACTTCGGGGTCAAAGTAGCCTGAGATGAAGATGCAGCGGAGCGCAGGGCGAGACTGTCGGAGGGTGGCGACCAGCTCGGGGCCTCCGACGCCAGGCATGGAGATGTCGGTGATGACGAGGTCGACCGGGTGATCCTCGATGAGCGCCAGGGCCGCCTCGCCGTTCTCCGCGGCGACGACCTCGTGGCCAGCGAACTGGAGGATGGCGGTCAAGGTGTTGCGGACCTGGGGCATGTCCTCGACGAGGAGGACGCGGGCAGCGGTGACCGAGCGACCGGTCTCTTGCTCCTCGGGGGCGGTGGTGGCCGGTGGTGGGGCGATGGGCAGCCACAGGCGGAACGTGGTGCCCTCGCCGACCTCGCTCTCGACGCTGATGGTGCCGGCGTGCTGCCGCATGGCTCCATAGGCCGAGGCCAGGCCGAGTCCCGAGCCCTGCCATGCGGCCTTGGTGGAGACGTAGGGCTCGAAGATCCGGTCAAGGAGGTGCTGTGGGATGCCATGGCCCGTGTCGGTGACGGCGAGGCACGCCCAGGTGCCCGTGGCGTCCGGGGCGCGGTCTGGCACGTCGGCGGCCTCGACGACTTCGAGCGAGAGCTCGAGGCGGCCGCCCTGGGGCATGGCGTCGCGAGCGTTGGCGGCGAGGTTGACGAGGACGTTCTCGATCTGGGACGGGTCGATACGGGTCCAGACGGGCGGGCCGGTCACCTTGAGGTCGAGCCTCACGGCGTCGCCGATCACGCGTTCGAGGATGTTGGACATCTCATAGAGGGCGGTGCGCAGGTCCACGAGCGCGAGCGAGACGGGCTCGCGGCGGGCGAAGGCGAGGAGCTGGCGGGTGAGTTGGGCGCACTGGTCGGCGGCGTGCAGGATCTCCTCGATGAAGCGGTGATCGCTGGTGGGCCGATGGCGCTCGAGCAGGTCCGCGGCGGCGTGGATCACGGCGAGGTAGTTGTTGAAGTCGTGGGCGACGCCAGCGGCGAGGGTGCCGATGGCCTCCATATGGGCGGCGCGCTGGAGGTGCTGCTCGACGGCGAGCTGGTCGGTGCGGTCGATGGTGGTGCCGATGATGCGTCCGGCCTGCCCCTCGTCCTCGTAGGGGACATAGGCGGCGTGCGTCTCGAAGGTGCGGGTCTCTCCGTCGGCGCGGGTGATGCGGTAGCGGAGCGGTGGTGGGCGGGTGCCGGAGACGAAGTGGCGTCCCCAGGCGAGCATGGCCTGCTGGTCGTCGGGGGAGAGGGTGCTGAGGGTGTCGGTCCAGGAGGGGGTGCGGCCCGGGGGCATGCCGACGAGGCGGAACATACCCTCGGACCACTCTTGCTCGTGGCGTTGGAGGTCGTAGATGAAGCTGCCCATGCCAGCGACGCGCTGAGCGTCGTTGAGGAGCCGGACGGCGTTCTTGAGGCGTCGGGAGGCGAGGCGCGACTCGGTGATGTCGGTGATGGAGCCGACGACGCGGACCAGCTGTCCGTCCGGGTCCATGATGACGGTGCCTGCGCCGCGGACGATGCGCTCATCGCCATCGGGTCGCAGGATGCGGCACTCGAAGGAGGGCATGATGCCGGTCACACTGGCGTGCTCGGTCGTGCGGCGGACGCGCTCTCGGTCGTCGGGGTGGAGCGCGTTGAAGAAGTCGTCGGTGGTGGGCCTGGGCTCGGGCTCGAGGCCGAGGATGCGCAGGAGCTGGTCGCTCCAGATGACCTTGGGGCCCGGCTCCCAGATCCAGCTGCCCATGTTGGCGATGCGCTCGGCCTCGGCGAGCAGCATGAGCCTCTCTTCGACACTGGTGGTGGGGTGGGTGGAGGTGTCGTCCGTCATGTTGGTGCCGGGTCGGGTGGAGGTGTGCTGCTTGAAGGCTCCAATTTAAGGCAGGCTCACTCGGATGTCACCGTGAAACAGCGTTGTGACGCCGTCGTTGGGGCTGTGCTGCCTCAGCGGCGGGCGCTCTGTCGGAGCACACCGGCGATGATCGGTGGGAGCAACATGAGCGGGAGCGCGGCGGCGGCGACGGCGAGGGCCCACCAGCCGATCCAGCCTCCGGTGGCGAGGCCGACGACGAGGCCGAGCAGCGCGCCAGGGACCGTCATGGGCTGCAGGAGGATGTCTTTGAGGGGAGGCTCGCCGCGACGGATGAGGCGGTCGTTGCGCCAACGCTTGAGCTGGAGGTGCACCACGGCCGTGCACCAGGCGCCGAGCACGCCGGTGGCGGTAGCGGCTGCGGCGATGAGGAAGCGCTCGGTCCAGGGTGACATGAGGGCCTCGAATGTGATGGGAGGGGCTCGCCAGGGGCGAGCAGTTTCGTTATGATGCCGCCATTGAGCGGGGACCACCATGACACCACACCCATCGAGACAGGACCATACCATGAAGAGCACCCGGATCGTCGCCACCCTCGGAGGGCTCGTCGCCCTCGCCTTGATCGCCTCTGGCTGCTGTGGCGGGGCGTGTGACGCGGCGCAGTCGCCAGAGGCGCGCAAGTCGTTCATGACCGACTACAACAAAAACGGCACGGGCTGCTCGCTCTCGGGTGAGGGCGACCTGCTGAGCATGGACATGAGCTGCCCGGACAAGGAGGTCGGCCAGATCCGGAAGGAGGTCGAGGCGGGCTGCATCGGCTTCAAGATCGTGGGCGTGCAGTCGGTCAGCCTGGCGGGCAAGGACGGCGGGACCTCGAGCTGCAGCATCACCGATTGCAGCTGCTCTGAGTAGCCCTCGGCGCCCGTCGGTGCGGCGAGCGGCCGTGCGCCCTGCGCAGGAGTCATCATGCAGATTTCCACGTCCCCGCGGGAGCAGTATCCGGCGCTCGTGCGCGAGGTGTCGATCGAGCCGTTGGCGGAGCGTCCGGGGTCGGTCGCGATCACGGGGCGGATCGCGGCGCTCGAGGTGGTGCTGGACCCGGGGGCGTTCTGGGTGGCCCGTGCCTTCGACGGGACCCGGACCTGCGCGCAGGTGGCGGAGATGCTGGCGCGGGACGGGCTGCACCTCGGGAGCGAGGAGTTCGTGCTGGGGATCGCCGAGCACCTGGCGGAGGTGGAGATCGTCGAGTTCTTTGAGCAGCCGCAGCTGTCGACGTTGCCTGCGGCGTGGCTGAAGGACGTGTCGGTGCACGCGCCGCTGACGCACCGGTGCCTGGGCTGTGGTCGGAGCTGTCAGGGTCACTGGGTGGGTCCGCTGGACCGCGCGTTCATCGAGCGCGCACCGGAGGTGCATCGCCAGATGCAGGCGATGTTTCCGGACCTTGCGGACATCGATGATCCGCTCGAGCGCATCGAGCTGGGGTCGCGGCCGGTGACGGCGCTGGTGGCGCGCGGGCCCGATCGGTCGTGCATCTATCTGGGTGAAGACCTCAAGTGCCGGATTCATGCGCGGCTCGGCCCCGAGGCCAAACCGCTGCTGTGTCGCATGTTCCCGTATACAGTGGTCTTGACCGAGTCGGGCCTCCGAATTGGCGTCTCGCCGCGCTGCTACACCTACCAGAAGACCTGGAAAGGCGATGGTGGCGAGATCGACGAGGTGACGGGTGTGTCTCGCCAGGAGCTTCCGGCGCCGCTGCTGCGCGTGGTGTTGGACGAGCCAACGCGGGTGATGCTCGATGATCTGAATACGCCGTTGTTCGCGTTCCTTCAGCAGGAGCGGGAGCTTCTGGCGCTGCTGGACGCGCCGGAGACGACGCTGGCGCGGCTGCTGGCGTGGACGACGAGCCAGCTGCGGGGGCGGGAGCTCGAGGACTTCGATGTGGCCTTGTTCGCCTCGGCGCTGCCGGCGCACCTGCGTCGGCTGGGTCGGGCGATGCTGGAGGACGAGCGCGCGGCGTCGCCGAGCCCGTCACCGGACAGCCACGGGGACCGCCTGCGGCGCTTCTCGGCGTGGTTGAAAGAGCTGGGTCCGCGCTCCGAGGTGACGCTGAAGCCGGACGATCAGGCGTACGGCTTTCACGTGCTGGCGGAGTTTGTGTGGATCCGGGACTGGGGCGACATGTCGACCTGGGGCGTGGGGATCCTGGTGGTGGCGGTCGGCCTGATCGTGGCGGGCTGGTACGCGGCCGAGCGCGAGGACGACGAAGACGCCTTCGGGATGGCCTTGAACGTGTGGATGCGCGGGATGGGGATGTTCATCAACGTCACGCGCCTGTTCGCCTCGGGCGAAGAGGTGGGCCGCCTGCTGGACCTGGCGACGTCGGGGAGCGGGTCGGCGCAGCCCGATTGAGCGACCGGTCGAGGCGGGGCGTCAGCCCTGCTCGACGTCCTGCTCGTCGCCCGGGGGGTCGGCCTGCTGCTGGCGCTTGCGGAGCTCGGCCTGGAAGTCGATGGTCTGGCCGTCGTCGTCGAGCTTCTCGACGATGGAGCCGACCTCGTCCTGGGGCATCTGATCGGGCTGATAGGTGGCCTGCATCTGGAGCAGGAGGGAGCGGAGCTTGTGCTGGACGTCGTCCACGGCGCCCCAGACGTCGCCCTGGTTCTCCGCCGACATCCTCCGCAGCAGCGTGAGCGGTCCATTGCCGATCACAAACACCTCGCCGAGCACCCTCACCACGAGCAGCTCGCTCTTCTCGCCGAGGCTGTAGCGCGCCAGGAGCTGCACGTCGGAGGGGGCGAGGGCGCCTTCGGGGGTAACGAGGTCAGCGGGCGCGTCGTCCTTGCGGCTTCGGAGCCAGGCCCAGACCGCGAGCAGCGCCAGGATGCTGAGGAAGGCGAGCAACATCACGGCGAGCGGACCGACGGGGTCGTCGAGGTTGAAGGCCGAGGAGCCGGGTGGCGTCGGCGTGCTGGGGGGCGGTGTTGGCGGGGCGGTGGTGTCGGGCGGGGGGGCGGGGGTGCCGCTGTGTCTGGCCTCGTCGTCCCCGTCGTCGGGGGTGGGCTTGTCGGTGGCATGGTCACCGGGCTCTGCGGGTT
>Ga0100377_1000321_pt1 | contig 40697 bp, 33 predicted proteins | sample CryGeymeta201501_FD_83664 | JGI IMG/M metagenome (GOLD analysis project Ga0100377, IMG submission 83664) | Groundwater microbial communities from Crystal Geyser aquifers in Utah, USA - Crystal Geyser metaG 2015-01 | ecosystem: Environmental > Aquatic > Deep subsurface > Groundwater | place: USA... | reverse complement strand
TGGTAAAAGAGTTGTTTCCTGAAATAAAAGTAATTGGTTTTTCGTGCGATGATGATATATGTTCACGTAAAAAGTTTTTAGAAAGTGGGGCTGATGAGTTTTTGTCTAAATTTGCAACTGACAGATTAACTTTAATTAATATAATAATTTTAAACACTAAAGAATGAAAAGAATTATAAATACTTTTTTGCTAGCTATTTTATGTTTTCCACTAATGTCTCAATCATTTACAAGTTTTGAGGAAATAAGATATAATGTTGGGGACACGGTTGTTTTTGGATATAAATCAAATCCAAAAACTGGTATTTACCAACATATTAAAGAATACAACTATAACAATAGTATATATTCCGGAGTACCAATCGATAATTTTGGAAAATATGCTATTATTATAGACATTATAAAGGATGACAATATATTTTATAATTACAACGACTCTATCATAGTTGTTGGTAAAAAAGGATTGAGAGGTTTTAAATTATTCGTTAATATTAATGAAGCAATAAAGTCTGGCGAAGTCATTTCACTATATGACAGAAGCCTTAAGCCAGATATTACTACACCAGCAATGAGTGATACCGCTACTTTTGTCTTAAATGTTTTAGTTAATAAAGTTGATTTAGAAAAAAATATAATAGATTCTTATCTCAGAGAGTTTGACAAAGAATATAGAAATTACGCCAATGATGAATTTGCTTATAACGAAAAACTAGCTGAATCAGAACCTTACATACGCACTCTAATTAATAATTATGATACAACAACCAAATATTATATTAATCATAAAGTTTCTTTTGGTGAATATAATTTTGATAATAACTCTTTTGACATTACTTATTACCCAGAAGATGAGTATGAGTTAGGAGCTTTTTTTATTGGATTTAACAAATATAATAGAAAACTGAAACTAGTTAATATAGAGGAATTTAAAAAAATTAGAATTGATCCAACAATTGCGAATAAATTTATTAAAAGAAGAAAAAATGAATATGGAAAAATCAATAGAAATGTATACTTAAAGGTATTCATAACTCCATTATTTAAAGATAAAATTGCTAAAGGTGAGGGTAATATTCCTGTAGTAATTGAAAAAATTGAGTTTTATGATTTTGAAAATCGACAATACAGTTTATTAGGGATTTTGAAACTTAACTAACGAGTAACGTATAGTTAAAACGATAAGTTTGTTTCTCAATGAGTTAACCCTATATTTTATTTATTTAAAAGACACATATATTTCATGTTTTTGTTATGTATTTTAATAATAACAATATGACAAGATTCACTAGCACACTTCCAGATAATTTATTGCAATTGTTAAATAAAAAAGCAAAAGAATTGACTATACCTAAAAATAAAATAATAGAAAAAACACTTTCGATTTATATAGAACAACTAAATAAAGCAGCTTATATAAAGTCGTTTAAGCAAATGGCTAAAGATGCTGATGTGCTTTCTATTGCGGAAGAAGGCATGGAAGATTATTTTGCTCAGATTAAAGATATATCTTAACGAATTATTGGAGTATTAAAGATTCATTCACACCTGTCAGGTTTTAAAAACCTGACAGGTGTTTTTTGTTTATTCGTTTACTAATTTTTAGCTACATTTGTTTTTTTAAATAAATTAAATCAACAGATGAATCGAGCCGTGTTAACCCTATAATATACAGAAGACAAAAATTGGCTTTGTGTGTTGGAAATCCTCCCCTTTTGGGGGAGCTAGAGGGGGCTTTTAAATTAAAAACACATGGAATACAACAACATTTTAATAACTCAAGAAAATTACATTGCTCAGGTAACCATTAACCGACCTAATCAATTAAATGCGTTGAATTCAGCCACCATAGCAGAATTGAGTCAAGCGTTTAAAGCGTTGGAAACAGATAAAAATGTTCGTGCAATTATTATTACTGGTTCAGGAGAAAAAGCCTTTGTTGCTGGAGCAGACATCAAAGAATTTTACCAATTTGATGTGGAGGAAGGTAAAAAATTATCAGCACAAGGACATCAACAATTATTTGATTTAGTTGAAAATTTAACCACTCCCGTAATTGCTGCTGTAAATGGTTTTGCCTTAGGTGGCGGATTAGAATTAGCCATGAGTTGTCATTTTAGAATTGCTTCTGACAATGCCAAATTAGGGTTGCCCGAAGTTACATTGGGAGTAATTCCTGGTTATGGCGGCACACAGCGATTGGCTCAATTGGCGGGAAAAGGCAGAGCCATGGAAATGATAATGACTGCCAAAATGATTTCTGCTGAAGAAGCTGCCAACATTGGCTTAGTCAACCAAGTAGTAACGCAAGAGGAGTTGTTGCCAACGTGCCAAAAAATTGCTCAAAAAATTGCTTTCAATTCTTCAACAGCTATTGCAAGTGTAATAAAAGCGGTAAATGCTGGTTTTAAAGACGGTGTAAATGGCTATGAAACAGAAATAGAGGAGTTTGGTAAATGCTTTGGAACACCCGATTTTGTTGAAGGAACAAATGCATTTATTGAAAAAAGAAAACCAGCTTTTAAATAATAGCCCCCTAAATCCCCCGAAGGGGGACTTCTTTACAGTAAGCAAAGTGTTTAAAGTGATAAAAATAAATACATTAGTTATAAACCCAATAGTATGCTGCTATGAATATGGCAGGTGTGTTAGAAACTCTTCCCTTCGGGGCGGACAAAGTCCAGTGGACTTTGGAGCGAGCATGTGTGAAAGAGGAGGGGCTTTATGAACCCACTAAAAAAACTTGCCTCACAAACAGCCATTTATGGGCTTACTAGCATAGTTGGGCGTCTGCTCAATTGGTTTTTGGTTCCTATTTATATCGGAACAGCAAAGTTTACGCCCGACCAATACGGAATTATTACCGAAATGTATTCTTATGTGGCGTTTTTAGTTGTTTTTCTAACCTACGGAATGGAAACCGCTTTTTTCCGTTTTTCTACCTTGCAAGAACACAACAATAAAAAAGTATATTCCACTATTATTTACTCGCTTTTCACCACTTCTTTTGTGTTTATAGCATTCGCTTTTTTGTTTGATCAGTCCATTGCCAATTGGCTAAAATATCCCAACAATAAAGAATTTGTAACTTGGTTTGCCCTAATAGTTGGACTAGATGCTATTGCTTCTATACCCATGGCTAAGCTACGAGCAGACAACAGACCTATAAAATTTGCTGTTATCAACTTTGCCAATATTGGCGTAAACATTGGCTTGAATTTGTTCTTTTTAGCGTATTGTTTACCCATGTATAAAGCTGGCGAAACCAACTGGCTTATCCAAACTTTTTACAATCCAGAAATAGGCGTAGGTTATGTTTTCATTGCCAATCTTATTGCAAGTATTGTTAAGTTTTTGCTGTTGCTACCCGATATGTTAAAAGCCAAATTTAGTGTTGAATTCGCATTGCTTAAAAAAATGTTTATTTATGCGTTGCCTTTATTGGTTTTTGGGTTGGCAGGAATTGTAAATGAAACCATCGACAGAATTATGCTTAAACGGATGTTGTTTGAAAGCAAAGGTGAGTTGGAAACGATGTCTCAAATTGGAATTTACGGTGCTAGCTACAAAGTTTCTATTATAATTACCTTATTTATTCAGGCATTTAGGTATGCCGCAGAACCTTTCTTTTTTGCTCAAGAAAAAGAAAAAAATGCCAAAGAAACGTATGCCAACATCATGACTTATTTTGTTATTATTTGCGCTACCATCTTTTTGGGAGTGATGTTGTACATTGATATTGTAAAATATTTTATTCCCAACGAAGCTTACTGGGTAGGACTTCAAGTAGTTCCCATATTATTGTTCGCCAATATTAGTTTAGGCATTTATTACAATCAATCTATTTGGTACAAGCTAAGCGGAAAAACAAAATATGGAGCTTATATAGGTATTTTTGGAGCTTTTATTACTGTGCTTTTAAATTACATTTGGATACCTGTATTTGGTTACGTTGGCTCTGCTTGGGCAACCTTAATTTGTTATTCGTCTATGTGTATCATTTCGTTTATTTTAGGACAAAAACATTATCCCATTAAATATAATTATTTCAAAATAGGATTATATTTAGGATTAACGCTGTTGCTCTACTTTGCAACCACTCAATTTACCATAGAAAATTTCTACACCAGACATCTTATACATACGTTACTAATTTTTGCCTTTTTAGGATTTGTTTATTGGAACGAAAGACCAAAAAAAGAGGTGATTTAGTAGATTGCTTATTCAGATATACTCAAACTTAATAGCTTTTCGGGAGAAAAGATATTTAGTTTGAGTTATGCCGCATTCTAAATGCCTTTCTTTTTTCGGGATTTCATTTGGAAGCGGTATATTATCTTCTTCCGCTTTTTAGTTTCGCGTTGCTTAAAAAATGCGTTCATAAAAATAGCCAGTAAAATAATTGTCATCCCTAAATAAAAACCTCCCGACATTACTTCTGATTCTCTCCAAATTAAAACAGCAATAATTACGGAGTAAATAGGTTCTAAATTAACTGATATCACAACCGTAAATGGAGAAATTTTTTTCATTACCTCAACAGAAACAATAAACGCAAAAGCAGTACATAGTATTCCCAAAATGAGCAACCATTTAATATCTGCAACAGGCACTAAAAATTGACTAAAATCAGAAAAATTTGTAATCAACAAATAAATAGAAACCACACCTAAAGCCCCCAGTAATTCATAAAAAGAAATTGTTTTAGCATTTGATTCTTTAATTAAAAGTCCGTTCAACACTGTGAACCACGAGCCCAATGCTGCAGCAATAACACTCAAAATCATTCCCAACACATAGTTAAATTCAAAGCTAAAAACAAAATACAATCCAATAATAATTACTATTCCCAACAAAAACTCATAGCTTTTAATCTTTCGTTTAAAATAAATTGGTTCTATAAGTGAGGTAAACAAGGCACTGCTAGAAATACAAACTAAAGCGATAGATACATTAGATTGTTTGATTGCTTCAAAAAAGGCAATCCAATGGAGGGCAATCAAAACACCTATAAAGATGGTTTTTACAAGAATTTTTTTTGGAATTTTAAATGAATGTTTGGTTATCAAAAAATACAGTCCTATAAAAAAAACACCAATCAACACCCTGTACCAAACTAATAAATAAGAGTTAACTGAGATGAGTTTACCCAAAATACCAGTGAAGCCAAAAATTAGCACAATAACGTGTAGCCAAATATGATATTTATAGTCTTTTAGCATTTCTTTCACAAAAAAAAAGCAAGGAATTAATAACCTTGCTTTTTTCAATTATTTTTCTAACTAGAGTTTACCTGTAACCCAGTTTTTTCGTTATCATTGTTTTGACAAGGGGTCATGACCCCTTGTTTGACTTTACAGGCAGACTCTAATTATTCTGGTTGAGCAGGAGTTTGTTGTTGAGGAGCTCCATTCAAATTTGGTGCTACAGGAGCAGCTTTTTCATCAATTAGTTCTTTAATTTTAGAATCGCCTGTTGCTTCCTCTCCACCAGTTCTTGTTGGGTTAACAGCTGAGGAAGCAATACTTAACACTACTAATGCTATACCTAATGTCCAAGTTGCTTTTTCTAAAAAGTTGGTTGTTTTTCGCACACCCATAATTTGATTGTTTGATGAGAATGCAGCATCCAAACCACCTTTAGGGTTTTGAATTAAAACGATTAGCAATAATAAAACACATATTATGATAACCAATATTGTGATGAGTGTAAACATTATTTTAGTTTTTGGTTTAAATTTTTAATTTGGGTTGCAAAATAACTTCTTTTTTTTGGAAATTTCAAGCTTAATTTTTCATACATTAAAATTGCTTTTTGATAATTGCCTTGGTCAACGTGGACAAGGGCTAGCGTTTCACTCACTACGTCTAAATTATCTACCACACTCAGCCTTGCCATATTCATTGGAGAGTAAAATTCGGTTTTTTTCGGCTGAATTTTAGGGTCTTCTTGAATAAATTTATCAATTAAATCAAATTTATTCGCCTTTTCAACTGTTTTTTCTTCATTTTTTGGAGCTAATTTTTCTATTTTACCTTGATTAAAAAATGAAATCCAATCGGTGAAGGTGTGAACTGTTTCTAAATCAAAAGCATTTTTTTCAATTTCAGTTAATTCTTCTGTTAATTTAGAAACCTCTTTTTCATCAACAGCTTGGTTTGTTGTTTCAAGCAGAATAGAACTATTAATAGCTTGAGCGATGTATTCATGCTCAAACTCGGCAATAGAATTTTTTTGTTTTTTTGTTTCTAAAAAAGTTTCTTCAACAATGCTTTCAGCAATTGGTAACGGATTTTCAGTTTTTTCCTCTTCTTGAGTTAAATTAGGCGTTGTAATTCTTTCTGTTGGAACAACACTAGGTTGGTGTAATTGTGTGAAAAGTTGGTAACGATCTGTGCAATAAACTGCTGCTTTTTTTAAATATTCATCAAATTGAATGTCGTTGTTGTTTTTTAACAACAATGCCATCATTAAGTATGTAGTTTGGCAATAAGGAAATTCCTTCGTTACCAAAAGCAATTCATCAACTTTCCCAACTAATAAAGCTGGATTTTTAATGCTTTCTATGAAATGTGATTGCTGCATAAAGCAAAACTAAAAATTCTAACGATTAAATTAAGGATAAAAATACACAATCTTTTTTGAAGGAAACAAGTACCCACAAAATGCTAAAAAAAGAGCAGTCCTAAAAATTTAAGACTGCTCTTTTACTTACAAAGTAAGCGATAAATTATTCTACCACTAATTTACCACTTTGCACTACGTTATCATTTTGTGAAATAGTATAAAAATACAAACCTGATGATAATACAGTAATGTCTATTTGGTTATTAGTGTTATTAATCGTTTTATTGATTAAAATTCTACCCATAATATCCATTATTTCAAGAGATATAGTACCCTCTTTTACTAATAAATTATGGTTAATAGTCAACTCATTATTAACAGGATTTGGATAAACCTGAACTTTTGAATTTAACGCATCAGCATTTTGTGTTATTCCTGCAAAAATATCTTTCGCCATCAAATTTTCACGAGCATTGGTATTGGTAATACTTGCTTTAATGGCTTTTGCTACTTGAATGTGGTGCACACTTTTGTTGGTTAGCTCAAAAACCTGATTGCTTATAGATGTTCCAAACCAAGTGTTGGTAAGGGTATCTTTTGCGAGATCTATGGCTGAAAGGTTAATAAAGTCATTTCGTGTAGCCGTATTATCTTCAACTAAGAACTCAGTATTTGCCTCTGTAAAAGCAGCCTCCACAATTGCTTCGGTAGATTGCAAGGTGCTACCACCCGACAAAGCACCTAATGTACCTCCACCGCCACCGCTTGCACAATTCATGCACGATGTAGCTGAAAAGCAGGTGGAATGATTAGTGGTAACCAATGCTATGTTTTGAAGGGTTCCAACATCGCCAGGACAACCATTTCCCACTATGGAATATTCGCTTGGAGTGATTACCGAAGCTCCCCAATAGTTGCCTTTGGCATTTATTTGTAAAGGATATCTTGAACCAGAACTATAGCAAACATTAAACATTAAATTGCTGTTTCCATAAAACTGGTTGGGTATCACATTGGCATCTCCTCTGTTGATAGAATGTTGGATAGCATCTATGTTTAAAATTGTATTGCTTGCGTAAACACCATTGCTGCCATTGTTATAGATAGAACCACAACCCAAATCGCCAACGGTTAGCATAGAAGTAAAACTTCGGGTAACCGAATTATAAACGCCATACAATTCTAATCCGTTGCTGTTATTATCATAAACTTTGCTCCCGTTTCTTAAAAACACAAGCGATGTATTTGCTAAAATTCCAATATAATTATTATGAATTTTAGCATTATTAAAGTAAGCACCCGCTACTTCGTTTAGATTAACACCATTGGTCATATACTTTATTTCGGTATTTGTAATGGTTAATATATCTGCACCACCAGAAACACCCATATTGGCATTTTGCCAAACACCTCCCGTAATGGTTAAGGCGTGTACATTAGCTAATTGCACACACTCATCCATTATCGTGTTAAATTTGGTTGATTGTATTACATAAGGTGTGAGCGATATGCCGTTTGAAACCGTAATGCCATTTTGGAGTTGGTTAAAATCGCACCCATTTATGAAAAAACTTACCGGATTTTCTATGATTAACCCTATGCTGCTGGTATTTGGATTTGTTAATGGATTGTAGGTAGCAGCAACAGAAGTGAGGGCAACATTATCTAAATAAATATGCGAATTGAAGTTGTAAAAAATCATACCTAAATTGAGCGTAACCGCTATGTTTGCCAACATAAGGGTTGTGTTTGGTGCTAATTCTATGAATTTAAGCGTTTTGCCTTTTCCTGTAAAATTCATCACCACCGTTGAAGGGATAATTAACTGATGTGCACCAAAAAAATGGTAATACCCATCTCTGTTGTGTACCCAAGTGGCATTGGCATCAAAAATTATTTTACCTTTTACTTCTACTTTGGCAGGATTGCCAGAAACGCTAGTTGCACCTACCAACAGCCCTTTGTTTGCTTGGTTGTTGTTGTACAGCACAGTTGCATTTTGGTCTATTTCTAACACGGCACCGGGTTTTAGGTTAAGCTCAGCTCCATCATCAATTATAAGTGTTGTGCCGGCAAACAAATGCAATCTTGCTCCACTTTCTAATTCCATTTTTGAACCACTTTTTAAATGCAACGTGCTGTTGTTTTGTACATTTACGGTAGCATTTTGTTCTAGGTGGAAATAGGAGCCTGATTCACAAGTTAATCGGGTTGGGTTGATAAAATCGTTGTTTATAGTTTGTGTATGTCTATTTGGTGTACCGCTTTTATCAATTAATAATGTAACATTACTTTTAATATTTAGTGAATATGTGGAATACAAAGGTTCGTGTAATTCTAAATTTCCTGTCCAGCGTTTATCATTTCTCATTTCCGTATCATCAAATATAACCTGAACAGTAATATCCCCACTAATACTATTTTGAGAAAGTACTTTTACAGTTAATCCATTGATAATATAAGGTTCTTTTTTTGCGTTTGTTTTATCATAAATAGGATAATTAAAAAGGGGTACTATACCTGAAATACCTACCTCATCGTTGGGAATGAATACATCTGTTCTTCTGTTTAGCAAATTTGCTGCTTCATTATTCAAACCACCTGTTGACGCAAAAGTAGAAACATCATTTATTCCATCATTCTCCCTAATAACAAAATATGATTCTGATGCCCCATTGTTATAATTGCCAGTATAAGTTATAGCTCCATCAGTTGTTCCATTGGTTACAGGATTAGGAAAATCATCAATATAAAGCTGATAAGTGTTATAACCATCTATAGGATTATCTGCCTTTCTTTTAAAATTGAATATAGCGTTATTCCAAAACCAATTCCAATCTTGTATGGCAAATTCTGAGCGTTCATAATCATAATTTCCCTGTGCATTTAACAAGTAAATACCATTTACTTTTGATTCATTAAATACCATACCTGTTGATGCATTATCCCTATCATCATGGATATTTTCTTTATACATATATAGCCCATACGACATTTCAGGTACTATTTCACCATTGGGAGATAAACCCAAGCCAGCCCATGGTTTATAATCAAACTGTGAAAAATTTTGATGATTCTCTAACCATATAAATTGATTAGTTGTGTAAGGAATTTTAATCCTAATAACATCTCCTGTAGAGGTAAAATCTCTTAATGTGTAGATTCCATTATTCACTAAATCATTAGGTGAGTTTAGGTTTGTGTTATCTTGATTTGTACCCGTTGTAAGGTGTATCCAACCTAACATCCATCTATCCCAACCATAGGCTGTTAAATTCAAGATACTTCCCATCATACCCCAACCTGTTGATGAAAAATTCCAATGTTTTCCAACGGTTCCATTGTCGTTATTTTGATGTGGACTACTATATAATTCGTGTGCCAATTCATGTATAAAAATTTGAAAACGCTTTTCTGGTATTCCGTTTCCCGCAGGTAGAGTAAACCCTGCATTATCAAAAGTATATCCATTGTAATTAACACCTATACCATTAAGAACAGAATATGCCCCACCAGAACCAGTCCATGGTCCAGAGCCATTTTGCATACCAGGAACGGGTTGGCTACCAGATGGGTATAATGGAGCTCCCCAAGTTTTACTATATCTATATACAATAATAACATAATCTGGTTTATTATCAGGTGGGGATACACTGTTGTCAGATTGAAAATTTGGCCAATTGGTTCTGTTATCATAAGGACTCCAATCAAAATTAGGATACAGTTGTTGCATAGTTTGAATAACTCTGTTATTACAAGCAGCCCAACCAGTTAACCCTGTTGGATCAATATCTATTCTTACAAATTGATTTGTTATAGGATCCTTTAATATATCACCATAAAATTTAAACTGACCTAACGACATCTCATTGTAATATTCCGATAAGTTAAATTCTCCTAACCCAAATTTACCCAAATCATCATACATCCATTTATCAGAATTTATCATTAATGGAGTTGGGATAGCAAGTATGGTAGGATCGCTTGGACTAAAATCTCCCCAATTTTCCAATGGTTGATCTTCATCAAATCCTCCAGGCCCATCATTAAACCCTGCAAAGATGGTTAGCACACGCAAGTTGCCTTTTGGGGTAAATACTTCGCCATTTGTACTCGACCCTATGGCTTCGGGGTTTGCTATTGTATCAATTATGATATCACAGTGAGGTTCTTCTGTTTGTTGTGCAATTAGTTGTTGCTGCATAGCTAAGGTTAATAATATGCCCAAGCCCGTTAATTTAATTTTTTTCATGGTTGTTGGTTTTAGTTTTTAATAATTTTTTTTGTGAACAACTTATTAGGTTGGGTTGCATGTAAAATATACATACCCCGAGGCAGGTGTTCGATGCTTAATTGATGAAGTTTGATATTATTTAATTTTTCTGAATAAACTTGTATGCCAGTTATAGTATATATAGCTATTTCAACTTCTTTACTATTTGCAAATTCTATATTGAGTTTATCTTTGCTTGGATTGGGGTAGATTTTTATTTCTTCTTTAAAAAACTTCGTTTCATCTATACTCGTAATTATACCATTTGCATCGGTTTTTACTATCCATATACCTGATCCGTTAGCATTCCAATATCCTGTACCTGTGTTCATCATCACATACCCCCCATCGTTGGCTTGTACCACATCTATGTTATGGGTAGTAACCGACCAATACATTTCGCCAAACTGTTTATTACCCAGTGCATCCGTTTTTATAAGATATATATTGTTTACTAATGCATTCCAAGTATTACCGATAATAGCATACCCACCATCTGAAGTGTTGCAAATATTGGTGTTGGTTTGCGATGTGCCAGCTCCCCAATTAAACTCATATTCGACAGCATCATGTTGCCATATAGAATCACCCTGCCCAGTAACTATCCATAAATCGTTAGCTCCATCAGTCATATTGCCGTTGGCGGAGATAATTGCTATTGTGGTGGGTAGTGGGTAGGCGTAGGTATTCAATAAGGGGTCCATTTTTTTTTGTAAAAACCCTTCTCCCTTCCAATTGCCCCTAACAAGTACTGAGTCATTAATATCTTTATATAATTTAGGAGGCGGGGGGGGGTAGTATTCAAAAGTGTCGGCATAATTAATGTTTAATAAGTTGCCGTTATAATCATGCTCATGAATAAATAGATTTTGAGTATCAAATTGTCCACCAGAAAAAATTCCATCTATTGTCCAAAATTTGGTCGAGAATCCAACAATACTATTACTTTTAAAACCTGTACCAAGATAGTTGTAGTTAATTTTAGTCCACAATGTATCTCCTATATTGGTTGTCTTAATTAATAAAGAACCACGTGTAGTATCATTAGAAGTAACCGTGGTAATAAAGCCGTTTAACAATAGTTCTCCTGTAGGTATTTCAATAAAATCATTAATGCGAACATAAGAAGAATCTTTAATGTTAATTTTTTTATAAAATACTGTATCGCCACTATTGTCTAACTTTACAATGGCTATTTTAGTGTAAACCATGTTTTGAGGTATGTTCTGCACTCCGTCAACGTCATATAGTACTGTAACAAATCTACCATCTTGTGTTTTTATTAACTTAGTTGCCATCTCAGAGCTATTATCAGGTGAAATTTGTGTTGTCCATGACTGTTGTGCATAGCCAACAAACACAATATTGGCAGCTACCATAATAATTGATACTACTTTAACTATCAGGTTTTTCATAACTAAATTTATTAATGATTTTAAGGCACTGTATTTACGTTATTTTCAAGGTGGAGGTTTAGTTTTTAAATATTTATTTCTCCATTTATTCTGATATAGCATAAATAATGAATTTATAAAGGTAAACAATTTCCCACATTTATTACAAGGGTTGGGTTATTTCTTGGTAAAATCTTGTTTCACAGTGTAAATGTATAAAATATTTTACAGTTTGTAAAATATTTATGTAAATAATTACACGCTTTTTACTTTACACTTTTGTAAAATGATTTTACACAAAGGAGAACTAATAGAAAAAGCGGTAAGAGCAAAAAGATTTCCTATTACTTTATTAGCAAAACGATTAAAAAAAAGTAGAAGGTATATTTATGATGTTTTTGAAAAGCAGGATGTTCCTTTAGATTTAATTTTAAGAATTGGTAAAATTATTCAACACGATTTTTCTAACGATTTAAAAAACTTATCAAAAATTCCTAAAGAATATCAATTAGAAGTTATCACAGAACCTGATATTTCTTTTGAAAATGTGAATTATTGGAAATCTAAATACTTTGAGTTATTAGAACAACACAAACAGCTTTTAGAAAGAAAGTTAGAAGAGTATTTTAAAAGACCCCATACTTAATTCTACCATTACCTTGTATTATATTCAGATAAATTAAGTTCTTCCATATTTATTTGAGTATATTATTATAGCTAAAAAAATCAGTTATATTTTTATAAAGTAATTCGTTAGCTTTGTGAATGAAATTATTTTTTATGCAATTAATTACGCTGAAATTTACCTGCCGTTTTGTTTTTTTTTTTACGCTATTTTTGTCATGCTTAGTAGGAGTTGCTCAAGAAAAAGTAACCACCTTTGGGATTCAATTAAAACCGATTATTCCTTTAGGCTTTATTGATGGAGGTGTTCAAGAAAAAAAAGTAGCTAACATCAATTTTGAATTAGAACCAAAATTTGGATTGGCATTCGGAATGGTTATTAGAAAAGGATTAACCAAAAATCTTTCCTTAGAATCGGGCATAAATTTAGTTAGAAGAAACTATGATTTATCTATAAAAGATTTGGACTCTTCTTTTACAAGTCAATCGAGTTTTCGAGTGGTAAACTATGAAATTCCTGTTTCAGGCTTGGTTTATGTTCAGCTTGGACGAAATACGTTTATGAATGTTTCTGGAGGATTTTCTTTTGATATGTATCCTACCCCATTGTTTGTTGGAATAGACAAAGAATTTTCTAATGCAATAAATCGAAAAAGCTGGATTCAACTTAGTTTAATTGCTAATGTAGGGTGGGAATATAGAACACAAAAGAGCGGCTATCTTTATTTTGGAGCTTCCTTTCACAGGCCATTTAGTGCTCTTTTAAATTCTTATGTAACCTACCAAGCTTTTGATAGAAGTGATCAAACCGTTTTTAGTCTTTCTGGAAATTATTTAACACTTGATTTTAGGTATTTCTTTCATGAAGATAAAGAAAAGAAAAAAGGTCCTTCCGAACGAGATATTAAAAAGAAACAAGAATCCGTTAGGATAAAGAAAAAACCTGAGCATTTGAAATAAATAGACAATTTCAATCAAGTCTGCAATCTTCAGTCAACAGTTTACAAAAAACATTGAAGAAAAGCTTTGAAGAAATCGGACATTATAGACAGCCTCTAATTAGAGTTTGTCCATTTAGTCGAGAGTTTGGTTCAGAATGTTCGAGTTCGAGGTTTCGATAATCTGAAAATCAGGAGTGTACTAAAGTACGTGACTGATTTAAAGATTGAGAATAACGAAGAAATCGGACATTATGGACAAACTCTAATTAAAAAATTCTTCTTTTAAAAACTCCTGATAAGGTGTTAAATTTGAAGCCACTTGTAATTGAAAATATTTTTGATGAAATGCTTCTTCTGTTTTCTGAACATTCAATTGAGTAATTCTGTATCTATCAAAATTCTTCAAAGCTAAATGCTCTTGAGGTGTTAATTCTTTTTCATTAAACTCTTTTTCCCTCAAATCATTAATGGTAATAATTTCCCCTAAAAGATTACTTTTCTTAGTGGGTTCTTTATTTTCTTTTTGCAATGACATAAAAAATTTTTGTAAAATTAGCTATCTTTCTTCAAATTTGCAATTAAGGGGTTGTCTGGAAATAAAGTTTACAGAATTGACGCAGGAATTTTGTTCTTTTTCAAGACGTAAATGAGGCGAATAGCCATAGCCATTTAACGATTTTACAACGAAGAAAAAGGATAAAAGAACAAGTCAAAATGTAAAGTTTATTTCCGGACAACCCCTAAAGTATAACTATCTAAATGAAAATCATCTGCATCTTCAATTACAGGAAATTTTTGACGATAATCATTCAATTCTTTTAAATCTAATTTTAATGTTTCCACACTTTCCTCATTAGGTTTTGTTTTGCTAATGCATTCCCCTTTAGGTTCAATAACCGCTGAATTCCCCGAATATTCCTTTTCATTTCCATCTTTCCCAATAATATTAACCCCTACCACATAACATTGATTTTCTATAGCTCTTGCCTCTAATAATTTATTCCAATGAGAGATTCTAACCGTTGGCCAATTGGCAATGTAAATTAAACAATCAAATTCATGTGTGTTTTTAGGCTCTGCAAGCGAAATATTTCTACTCCATGCTGGAAAACGTAAATCATAACATATTAATGGACAAATTCTCCATCCTTTGTAATGCACAATTAAACGGTTTTCTCCTGCATTAAAATATTGGTCTTCTCCAGCCATAGTAAACAAATGCCTTTTATCATAATGAAAATGCTGTCCATCGGGTTGCATCCATATTAGTCGATTAAAAAACTTGGTATCTTCTTCAATAATTAAACTGGCAATGATAATTGCATTTTTACTTTTTGCTTGTTTTTTCAACCAATCTACAGTTTCACCATACATAGGTTCTGCTAGTTTTTCGGAATTCATCGAAAAACCTGTCGAAAACATTTCTGGTAAAACAATAATATCTGTTTTTGAATTTATTGCTTTTATTTTTTCTGAAAATTGAGCTAAATTTTTAGCTTTATCTTCCCAACATAAAGCGGTTTGTATTATAGTAACTGTTAGGTTCATATTTTTATAAATAACAAATGCCAAATCGTAAATCAAAAATCAAAAATCGTCAAGATTTCATTCTTCCACATAAAATAAATCATCAAAAGGAGAATTTATAGGAGCTCCTAAATTAATAGGAGACGACCATGAATTTGTTTTTTCATCCCAAGTACTTTTAAAAATATCATAGCCGCCCATACTTCCATGAGCTGTTGAACTAAAAAAAAGTGTTTTTCCATCATTTGATAAATAAGGAAAATCTTCATCACCACTAGTGTTTATGGTTGTTCCCAAATTTATTGGTTTCGTCCACGTGTTGTCTGGCAATTTTTTCATCATAAAAATATCTTTCCCTGTATCTTCAGTTTCTCCATAACTAGAAAAATAAATAATAGTTTTTTTACTATCAAGATACATTGTAGGTTTAAACCCAAGTTTTTTATCAATGGGAGAAGTCATGTCATCGGGAGCAACCAAAAATTTTGAATCCAACCCAATAGAGTTGTATATAGTATGAATATTGGGTCTGGAAAAATCTTTTTTATCCAACACTTCAATTGGCTTGGGGTTATTAATAATTTTTTTTTCATATAAATTTAAACTTATCTCATTTTCAATGTCGTGTTTAGCTATTTCCTCTTGCGATGCCAACGATTTGTATTTTTGATATGCTTTCACTGCTCGCTCAAATCGGTAGGCATAATGATTTGTTTTTCCTAATAAATAATATACATCATAAGGAATTGCTTTATTTGTAGCTGCTTTCTCGAGTTTTTCAATAATTTTTTCATAGTCTTTGGAAAAATAAAATAAGCTTTTCCCAAACATATAATTTTGTTTTTCTGATAATTCAATAAGTGGCGTAATTTTTTCATATTGTTCGGCACATTTTAAATATTGTTTATTGATAAAAAACTGTTCGGCATTATTAATAATTTGTTGTTGTTCAGCACTTGGTTTTGAAAATCTACTTTTTAATTCTGTCTTAATTGGCTCATTTTGAGCTATATTTTTCTTTTCAAAGTCTGCTTTGGTGAATTTATATACAGGAGCATTTTCAGCATCTTGTTGTGTAAAATAATTATCAATATTTAGAATTTCAAAATTCCCTTCTTTTTTAATTTTGATATGTTGTTTTAAAGGAAAGTTCTCTGTTTGATAAGGAATGGTTACAAAAGCAGTATGTTCACTATATTCGTCAGGAACTATTTTAAATTCATATTTCACACCAGGAATTAGTGCCATTAAATAATTTCCATTACTCGAGTTTGTGTTGTATATTCCTGCTATTTCCTGATTATTAGTGTTAATAACAGTTATGGATGCACCAAAATTAGGAATGGAATCGTTGGTCATAAAGTGTCCTTTGATGATGGTTAATGCCAGTGGTGGTTGAGGCTGCTTAATTTTGTAAAGAAAATGACCTCCTGTTGGACTTCTTCTATTTGAAATAAAACAAGCCTCTTCATCATTTAAAGCGGGAATATACATAAAATCATCGAAAGGAGAATTAATAGGATAGCCCATGTTTTTTGGTTCACTCCAAGGTTCTTGTGGCGTTTCTCTAGTTGATGTAAAAATATCATAACCTCCCATTGAATTATGTCCTTTAGAAGCGAAATAAAGTGTTTTTCCATCTGGAGTTACATAGGCATAATCTTCATCAAAGGGTGTGTTTATTTTGTCGCCAAGTGTCTTTGGAATACTCCATTTATCACCACCCATTAAAAGATTAACATACAAATCTTTTCCATTTTTTTCATCCAACCCATAGCTTGTTTGTATCATTTCATTTTGCTCTGTTCTGAACATGATTAGTTTTTCTTTCTTTTTTAAATCTATGGGTGAAATAAAAAAAGTAGTTTTTTCAAGTAGTTTGTCATTAATTAATTCTGATGGAAGTGCTTTAATAATCTTATTGTTATTGATGGGTTGCTTATCCAAAACAACCATATCATATTGTTCTTGAGTAAGTTGTTTTCCATTTTGACAATACTGAATAAATTGATTGATGTTAAGTGTTTCCAATTCTTTTGGTGATGCTTTACTTTTAAAATTATTAAACGCATTTTCGGCATTCGAAAAATCAGCCCACGAATGATAAATTACTCCAAGGTAATAAAACACATCATAGGGTATGGTTTTATCTTTTTCTGCTTTTTGTAAATAAGGTAATGCCTTTATTTTGTTATGTTCGGTATGATAGAGTGAGATTCCTTTTCTATAGTTATTAAAAGATGAAGAAGGGTCTAAGGTTAATAATTCTGAATATAAACTTGAAGCTGTATTATACTCTTTTTTTAAAAATGCTTTTTCGGCCAATTCTGGTTTTTTGTTTTCTATTTCTGCTTGTTTTTTTAGAACCTCATCAATGTTTCCGAAATCTATTTCTTTAAGTTGTCTTCTATCTGTTTCTTCTTCTGATACGTTGGAAATAGACTCATAAAATTCTAGTTTTTCTTCTCGTTCTGTATTTTCGTCATACACCGTTAGCAAAAATAAGGTCGGCTCTTTTTCTTCAATAAACCAATTTGTTAAACTCACTCCAGCTTGAGTTTGATTCATGGTTAACAATACTTTTTGTCTGGATAACTCCCCACTAACCTTAGTACTTGCATAACTCGGAATTTCTACTGTTTTTTTTATTGGAGCATATCCATAGGTATTTATAACAAATTCATATTTTACATTTGGAATTAATATAATTAAATAATTACCTGTTTTAGGATTAGTTCTATAAACCCCCACCAACTCGTCAGTAGAAATATTATAAACAGAAATTTCTGCTTTACGCATTGCAGGGAAATCTTTTACCTCAAAATTGCCTCGAATAACAACAGATGAAATACCTGTTTGATTTGTTCGGGCTTTATACATGGTGTAAAAGCCATCTTTTGCTGCTCTATTAGACACAAAAAAATAAGTGTCTTTTTGTGTTGTATCTTTTTCGGTAATTATGAATGCACTAACTGAGTTTAATTCAATAAAATAAAAAAAGATTATAAAAAAATATGGAAATAAAATTTTCATTCATTCAAGATTTTAAAACCCTGAAAGTAGTAATAATTAGAATACTAGAAACAAAAAAAAAGAAGAGTTTTAAACAATGCTATTTAATATCTCGGCAGCTTGTTCTAAAGTTTCTTCTTTTTTTGCCACACAAAAACGAAGTATTTTTTCATCTACGGATTGGCTGTAAAATACCGAAACAGGAATTGAAGCAATTTTATACTCTTTAGTTAATCTAACAGCAAAGTCAGTATCTTTTTCCTCAGAAATATTTTTATAACTAAGCAACTGAAAATAAGTTCCTCTTGATGGCAATATTTCAAATTTTGACGGCTTAATTAAGTCAACGAAAAAGTCTCTTTTTTGTTGATAAAAACCTGAAAGCTGTAAATAATTAGCTTCATTTTTAAGATATGTTGCAATAGCGTGTTGAACAGGTGTGTTTACTGAAAAAACAATGAATTGATGTGCTTTTCTAAATTCAACCATTAAGTTTTTAGGAGCTAAACAATAACCAATTTTCCAACCTGTGTTATGAAAAGTTTTCCCAAAAGAGGATATGATAAAAGAGCGTTCGGCTAGTTTAGGAAACAAGGCAACGCTTTGGTGTGTTTTATTATCAAAAATAATGTGTTCATACACTTCATCACTAATAACAACAATATCTGTGTTAGATATTAATTTCTCTAACGCTACTAAATCTTCTTTTTCTAAGGTGGTTCCTGTTGGATTGTGAGGAGAATTAATGATAATCATTTTCGTGCGTTGAGTAATCATTTTTCGTACTTGGCTCCAATCAATTTTATAATCTGGAGCATGCATTTGGACAATAACTGACTTTCCTCCATTTAATTCAACAGCTGGCTCATAACAATCATAAGCTGGAGTGAAAATAATCACTTCATCGCCCTCAGTAATTATTGCAGAAATTGCAGTGTAAATTGCTTGCGTTGCTCCTGCTGTTATCGTAATTTCTGTTTCAGGATGGTAATTTATTTTATAAATTTTTTCGGTTTTTTTTGCAATTTCCTCTCTCAATTCCATTACTCCAGCCATGGGTGCATACTGATTTAATCCTCTTTTCATGGCTTGATACACTAAGTCTGTAAGCTCTTCTGAGCTATTAAAATCAGGAAATCCTTGCGATAAATTAATAGCTTGATGTTCTTTTGCTAATTGACTCATTACCGTAAAAATGGTAGTTCCTATTTTAGGTAATTTCGATTTTATCAATCCTGGATATGTTGGCATTATGTGTGTTTTTTTTATAGCCCAAAATTAATGATTACTGTTAATTTAAAATCATTTTTTTTGATAATGAAACGAATCATTTATAAAATGTTGAAAATCTTTTTGTTGGCTTCTTTTTGTAAAAAAAAATCAACGCCTTTACAAATGTAAGCCACATTCGGTTTTAGGATTGTTGTTCCATCTTCCTTCTCTGCCAGCACCTGGAACCGTACAGTGTTTGCACCCAATAGAAAAATATCCTTTAGAAATTAATGGATGAAAAGGCAACTCATTTTTTTTGATGTAAGCTTCACGTTCTTCTTTGCTCACATCCAATAATGGATAAAATTTTAATATTCCTCCCCGTTCTTCAAAAATATCTAGCGTTGAACGGTGGTCGCTTTGCCATTCCATTAAGCCCGAAACCCATACCGTAAAATTATCTTTAATAACTTCTAATGGTTTTACTTTATTTATCGAACAACATAAATCAGGATCTTTTTTCCATGTTTCATCTTGGGTAGTAAAATCGTGTTCCCATTTTTCTGCAGTTACATCTTCTACTTTTAAACCATAAAGTTGGGTAAGTTGTTCTTTGTATTCGAGAGTTTCATCAAAATGATAACCCGTATTGATAAAATAAATTTTTTGTTGGGGATTAATTTTAGAAAATACATGCAACAAAAATGCTGATGTTGCAGCAAAAGAAGAAGTTAACATTATCTCTTCTGGTAAAAAATCGTGGTACAATTGTGCTATTCTTTCGTTAACTGAAAGCTTGCGGTATCGGATATTTAAGGATTTTATTTCTTCTGTAGAAAAGGTTCTTTTAACTTGTTCTAAGCTCATGGAATTAGTTACTGGTTATTTCTACAAAAATGAGTTTTTATTTTTAATGTAATGATGATGAATGTCATCTTATGTTACACATTTATTAAGCCTTAAATATTTTTTTTAGACTAAAGCAAATTCTATTTTTCTTTTGAATTGCAAAATAAGTTGTTGTTTTACTTTATCGCTTAATGCAATAATTGAAACATGATGAATGTTTATCAACTCTTTTACTTTAATTAAATCGGCAATTTTTATGCTTCCATACCCTTGCGAACCGTTTAATAAAACAACATTTTCTATGTGTTTTTCTAGCAAGGTAATTTGATTAGAATACACCCAAATACTGTCTCTGGTTTCGTACTTAATTTTTTTTCCTAAAGGAATATTTTGGTAAGTGTATCGGCTGTTTTCAATCGATTTGTAATCGGTAAAAACCACATGCCCAGTTGGTAATTTACCTGCTCCTTTTCCTTTATAAAACTGCGAACCAATGTTGTTCGAAACCACTTCAATGCCGTTAAATTCATTTTTTACATGAAACAAATCATCACTTTCGTCAACAAAAGTGGGTAAAACACTTAACGAAAGTTTGTTGTTGTGGCTTTTTGCAGAAGCAACTAATTTTATCTTTAGGTTGTTCGCTTTTGCAAAAGTTAGGTCGCTTTTTTTAATGTTGTTGATGCCAATGTTTAACGCTTTTTCGGGTAATATAAACTTACCAAAAGCATGTGCAGTAAGAATTAACAATTTATGCAAGGCATCAAAACCACCAACATCAGCTGTTGAATCAGCTTCGGCAAAACCAGCTTCTTGGGCTTGTTGTAATGCCTCTTCAAAACCAATTTCTTTTTCGAAAAGCTGTGTTAAAATATAGTTTGATGTGCCATTTAAGATGCCTCGTATTTCGATAATTTCATCAAACGCATAGTGTTCATTAATAATTTTAATAATAGGAATGCTTCCTGCCACAGCTCCTTCATACAAAAATTTACCACCAAATTGTTGTTCCAATTGCACCAATTCTTCGAGGTGATGAGCAATCATTTTTTTGTTTGCCGAAACTACTTTTTTACCCAGCTCCAATGCTTTTTTTACGATATTAAAGGCTTCTTTGTCATCGCTAATGAGTTCGACAACTGTGTTGATATTTTTGTTTTGAAAAACATTTTTTCCTTTTGTTGTAAAATTTAAGTTGTCTGGAACTCTGCTTTTCGAAGCATCTTTAATAACAATTTCCGATAAGTTTTTGTCTTCATAGTTTTCAGCAAGATAGTGGTAAAACCCTTGCCCAACAGTTCCGAAACCTATTAATGCAGTATGTTTAGTTTGCGTACTCATAAAGTTCTTTATTTAATTTTTTAGTGATGTAAAAATTTTCGAATAAGGTTGCCAATTGCTGTGTTTCTATCAAAAAGCCATCGTGTCCGTATATTGAATCGATAATTTCCAATTCGCTGTTTTTAATGTGTTGATGTAGTGTTGTTGATTCAGAAACTGGAAACAACACATCGGAACCAATTGCTACTACCAATGTATATGCTTTTATTTGATTTAAAGCAGCAACAATTCCACCTCTGTTTCGTCCCACATTATGGCTATCCATTGCCTTTGATAAGTGCCAATAAGAATAAGCGTTAAAACGGCTTGCCAATTTTTCACCTTGATAATTTTGGTAAGAAGAAGCATTAAAATCGTCTGTTTTTTCTTCTAAATCTTCTTGCGAGAGTTGATACGTGTTGTAGTTTCGGTAGCTCAACAAGGCAATGGCTCGAGCAGCTTTTAAACCTTTCAAACCAGCATCATCACTGTATGAAAACCAAGTTCTGTCGGCCTTTATCGCCAAACGCTGACTTTCGTTAAAGGCAATTCCCCATGGCGAATGTTGAGCATTGGTAGCAATTAAAAATAGGTTTTCGAAAACGGTTGGTTGTTGTATTGCCCATTCTACCGCTTGTTGTCCGCCCAACGAACCACCCAACAACGTGTGTATTTTGATAATTCCTAAATGCTGACGTAACAAGTCGAGCGTTACAACAATATCTCTGATGGTAATTTCAGGAAAGTTGTGGTAATATTTGTTGCCTGTTTGTGGGTTTACCGACAACGGGTTGGTTGAACCGTAAGGAGAACCCAACACATTGGCACATACAATAAAATGGTTTTCAGGATTAAAAAACTTGCCTTTTCCAATCAAACCATTCCACCATTCTTCGGGATTGGAGTTGGCTGTTAAAGCGTGTGTTATCCAAATCACATTATCTTTTGCTGCGTTTAATTTGCCCAACGTGGTAAATCCCAATTGGAATTCAGGAAGCGTTTTTCCTGATTCCAACTGAAATTTTTTGTTATATTTGAATTGCTTAATCATTAATTTTTACTGATTGGTTGAGTAATGAGGTATTGAATTGGGGTTGGATTTGCCAAATTATCGTTCACAGGACATCTATCTTTAGCTGTTGCTATTAGCTGTTGTTCTTGCTCATGTGTGCCGTTCGTTTCTATTTCAACAAAAACATTTAGCGATTGGAATCCTGCCCTTTCTTTATCAGATATTCCTAAAAACTTTTCTGGATTAATGTCTCCATTGATTGAAATGTCTAACTGATTTATTTTTATTCCAATTTCTTGGGCTACTAAATTATAAACTACATTTAAGCAGCCAGCATAGCCTGCCAATAAATATTCTACTGGATTAGCTGCTGAATCGTTTCCGCCTAGTGCTTCTGGCTCGTCAATCACAAGGTTAAATTGGCGAGTTTTTCCTTCAAACTTTGTTGCTGAAGTACTTGTTCCCTTGAATGAAAAATTTAAGTTGCTCATTTTTTTATTTTTTTAAGGATTAATTTTTTAGTTTATGTTTCTCTCTCAGAAAATTTCTGAGAGAGAAACTATTTTAGTTTAAAATGGCTTCTGATGTTGCAATAGAGATTATTGCTACTTTTTCAAAAGCTTGTTCAAAATCGGCTTTTATGTCCAAAATATTTTCAATACCTACCGAAACTCTCAGCAAGTTTGGAGTTACTCCTGCAGCCAATTGTTCATCAATACTTAATTGTTGGTGCGTAGTTGCCGATGGTTGAATAATTAATGTTTTAGCATCACCAACATTAGCTACATGGCTAACCAACTCTAACGAATCAATAAATTTGATGGCGTTTTCTTTGCTACCTTTCAGTTCAAAACTCAACACTCCACCAAAACCATTTTTGAGGTATTTTTTGGCTAAGGTATTGTATGGTGATGAAGCCAATCCGGGATAGTTCACTTTTTCCACTTGAGGATGATTTTCTAACCAAGTTGCCAAATTCAATGCATTCTCAATGTGTCGTTCAACACGTAACGAAAGTGTTTCCAACCCTTGAATCAATTGAAAAGCATTAAAAGGCGAAAGCGTTGTTCCAAAATCTCGTAAACCTTCTACCCTTGCTCTAATAATAAAAGCAATGTTGCCAAAAGGACCCTCAGTTCCAAAAACATCCCAGAATTTTAATCCGTGATAGCCTTCACTTGGTTCGGTAAATTGTGGATATTTTCCATTTCCCCAGTTGTAGTTTCCGCCATCAATGATTACTCCGCCAATTGAAGTTCCGTGCCCGCCTATCCATTTGGTTGCCGAAGCCACAACAACATTTGCCCCATGCTCAATGGGTTTGAATAAAAATCCTCCTGCACCAAACGTATTGTCAACCACTACTGGAATATCGTATTTTTTTGCCAACGTAACAATGGCATCAAAATCAGGAATGTTAAAGCCTGGATTTCCGATAGTTTCTAAATAAAAAGCTTTGGTGTTTTTGTCTATTAGTTTTTCGAAATCTTCGGGTTTGTCCGATTTTGCAAAACGAGATTCAACACCCAAACGTTTAAATGCTACTTTAAATTGATTGTACGTTCCGCCATACAAAAATGGAGAAGTAACAAAGTTTTCGCCTGCTTGTAAAATGTTGTTTAAGGCAATAAATTGTGCAGCTTGTCCTGATGAAGTTGCTAATGCAGCAACTCCACCTTCTAAAGCTGCAATACGTTTTTCAAACACATCGGTAGTGGGGTTTCCAATACGAGTATAAATGTTTCCAAACTCTTTTAATCCAAACAAATTGGCTGCGTGTTCGGCACTATTAAACGTGTACGAAGCCGTTTGATAAATTGGAACTGCTCTTGAATTGGTTGTTTGGTCAACATCGTGACCTGCATGCAATTGTAATGTTTCGAATTTTAAATTTTTTGTGCTCATGATAATTTAGTTTTTAAGATTTATAAATAATTAATTGGGTTACTGATTTTTGAAAAAATAGAGATAACAAGACATGGATGTTCCTTTCGGAAAAACCTACATCTTTAATTTTCGAGAAATGTTACTAGAAAAAAAGATGTATTAATACATGCAGCAGCACATACAACACATCATTGATACTGAAAAGGATTCAGTAAAATTGGGTACGAATAAATTACTTTTATGGCTCGGGGAGCTTAAGTAAGTGTTGATTTGATTTTTTGTTTTCATTTTGTAATTTATTTATCTTTCCCGAATATTCGAGTTAGGATTTGGCACCTGTTTTCCAACCCCTTGTTATCGGAGCTTTTAGTTGGTTGCCAGAAGGTCATAGAGCCTAATCTCTCGCTTCTTCTTTATAAACAGTTACAAAAACTTTTTACAGAACTTGTAAATGATTGATGGGGCAAAAGTAGAACAAAAATTTTTATTACAAAATATTATTCTGATTTTTTATTTATAATTGTTAATTTCAGTTTAAAATTATAATATATACTATTTTTATAAAATTTAATTTTGAAATATTTTCTAATAAGCCAAATTAAAAGTTGAAAATAGTGAGTATTAAACAAAGTTCGCTTAGATTATTTTAGTTTCTTAAAATAATTACAGATAGAAATATCATACCCTTTAAAAAGAATCCCTGGACAATATTCTTTATATTCTTGTGTATACTCTAGACTTACATTTATATAGTTTTTACTATAATTATGTTCCATTAATATCTTTTCAAACAATTTACTTTGTTTTATTGAAGATACTATGTCTTCATTTTTAAACTTTATATTATGTGTCCATTTACCAATAGGAATACCTATTTTAAAACTACCTTCTTCCATTAATTCATTAGTTTTATAATATCTGGTTAAATTAGTTACATAACCACTATCAGTTTGATAGCTTGCATACAAATTTCCATTTTCGTAATAATTTAATTGTTCTCCTTGAAGTTGACCTGAAATATAATTTCGTATAGCTTTAATTTTTCCAGATGGATAGTAAAAGTTAAAAACTCCATTACAACTTCCTGATTTCATTGCTCCTTTAAAACTAATATTACCATTAGAAAAATATTCAATTATATCTCCATCTATTACTCCTTTGCTATACGAAACACTTAATTTATTTACCCCTTTGTTTGCTTCAAAAACAATTTGCTCTTGATTTTTATTTATAACATTATTTAGTTCTTGATGAAGTTTTATTTTAATTAGGGGATCTAGCTTAACAGAAAAATCATAATCACTATTATCATTATAATACCCAGCTAACCTTGTATAATGCTCTACTTCAAAATTGTATAAATATTTGTTAAAGATGGTTTCGTAGCCTACTATTTTCTCATTAATTATCATCGCTTTTTCCATTAAGATATATCTAAATTCAGGATAATACATCCATAATAGTTCATTATCTAAGGTAGTATCTTTTCCTACTAATGCTATTCCAATTGGAGTTGAAGTAAGTTTTTTAGTAATAGGATGTATATAATAATCTTCCATTAATCTAATGGCAGTCATATCATTAAGAAAACTATCAATCACATTTAGAATATCATCGTACATAATGAATTTAGTAAATTTTTTGTCTTCAAATAGATACATTTCTTTATTAACTATTGCTTTTTTAATTAATTCTTTAAATGAAATTGTTTGAAAAGAGTCAGGATAAGAATTTAAACTTGTTAATATTCCTTTTTCGTTTACCCCAATATATTTTTTTGACATATATTCATCTATATTAAACTTAAAATTATTTAACATTAATTTAGGGTATGAGTATTCATTTGTATCTTGGTTTATTTCAATAAAATTTATTCCAACAAATTGATTTATTACCCAAGGCAAACTAATGTTCACATCACGTGTACTTATTGTTTGAACTGATTTCTTCATCAACGTGTCAGTATATGCTTTCCATATTTCTTTATCTTTCACCCAATGCAATTGTTCAATAACATCTGTAAAATAATTGTTTTCATTAAAAGTTATAAGCTTTGTTACTCTAACTCTTGTTAGCTCAGGTTCAGAATACAAATAACTTTTTGGATAATTTGTAATAGTTGATAAATCCTCCTCAGTTAAATTAAAAAGGAATGGATTGATTTTAATTTCAAAAATAATTTCTCTTGGTAAAAAATTAGTTACCTGTTCTTTTTCATAAACAAATGGAGCATCAAGTACTTTTACATAAAGAAATTGATTATCAGGCTCTCCTATTATTTCTTGAGATAAAATTAGATTACTAGAAAAAACCAATGTGATTAATACGACTAAAACCTTATTTTGAAAAAATTTTTGGCTCATATAAATATGTTTTTATGGTGAGTGTTGAACACCTTAAAAATACTAAAAGTTTATTACTAAAATATAATCAAATTTCATTTTAAAAATTCGTGCTTTAAACAAAAAAAGCACACCAATTGGTGTGCTTTTTAAAACTAAATTATCAATCTATATTAATGATGTAAATGAACACTTTCATCATACATAGGATGGTTTTTCGTTTGCAAGGATGCTTTAGATAACGAAGTCAATATAGTTAAAATAAAACCGCCTAAAAAGGTTAAAAACATTCCTATTTCAACCAACCCTAAACCACCTTCTTCGTGCATAGTTCCTGGTAAAACCATCACTAAAACATCTATCCAGTGTCCTAGAAAAATTACCAATGCAACAGGTAATAAGAAAATTGCATTTCTTTTTGCATCTCTTGACATTAACAAAAAGAAAGGCAATAAGAAATTTACGAAGAAAGTTCCAACATAAAGCAGTTTATAGTGTTCGAATCTGTCCATATAATAGGTTACTTCTTCTGGTATATCAGAATACCAAATTAACATAAACTGAGAAAACCATAAATAAGACCATAAGCAACTGATTGCGAATAACCATTTTCCTAAATCGTGAATATGACTATCGTTTACTTCTTTTAAGTACCCTTTACTTTTTAGATACAACACCAACACAACAGCAACTATCATACTTGAAACCCACATACCTGAGAAAGAATACCAACCGAACATAGTGCTAAACCAATGTGTATCAATGCTCATTAACCAATCCCAAGCAGAAGAAGAAGATGTGTATGCAAAAAAGAAAATGAATAAAACTCCCATAAAAATACTTTTCTTGTAAATAGGTGAAACCCCATCTGCATAAGCTGCTAAATTCAGAGCATCTTCTTCTTTTGATTTTTTTCGTAACCAATAAGCAAAAAACATCCAAACAGCAATGTAGATTACGGAACGAATTAAGAAAAATGGAGTGTTTAAATAGGCTTGTTTATTTGCAATAATTTCATCGTAATGTTCTCCACCTTTAATATATAATTCTGGATCCATCCAATGATACAAATGATGCATGTGAGCTGCTCCTGCAATAAATACAATTAATAAAACTATTGCTCCAATTGGCATAAAACTCATTATTGCTTGAAAAACTCTATGTGTTGTTACTCCCCATGCCATTTGTGAAACATACTGCAAAGCGAGAAAAAACAATGCAGCTAAAGAGATAGTAAAAAAGAAATATCCATTTACTAATAAATTAGCCCAAAAGCGTTGAGAAGTATGGTGTCCATGTCCAGAGGTTAATCCAATGACTAAAGCAATTATTCCTACTAAAATTAAAATGCTAGAAGTTATTTTTGCGTTTTTTGATATTGTATATTCCATTTGTAAAAATGTTTTAATTGTAATCTTCTTTAATATTTACTTTGCCACAACATTAGTATCGGCTGTTGAAACGATATTAGCTGTTAATGCTTGTTTCATAAATTCTACTCTAATGAAGTGAATTAACTGCCATCTTTCTTCTTGGTTTAATTGTGAAGCATGAGCTCCCATTAAGTTTTTACCAAAAGTGATGGAATGAAACATTTTCCCTTCGGACAACACTATGTTTTCGTTAAATTTAATTGGAAGAGGTGGGAAAACTTCTCGTTCAACCAATGTCCCATCACCTTGCCCTGTTGTTCCATGACAATGTACACAAAACATTCCGTATAGTTCTTTACCTTTAGCAACACTTTGTTCTGTATAGGGTATAGCACTTGTTAATTTTTCACCAGCTTCATTATAACCATCTATTGAGTTTGCATAAGGATAAGGAGAAAAGCCTCTATGGATAGTTCCTGCAACAGGTTTTCTTGCATTAAGTACGTTTCGCAATGAATCATTTCCTTGTTTTCCTCTTAGTTCGCCATAATCAACGTAAGTTTCTAAAGAAGGAGAACGATACATATCAGGCATATATTCTGGAGCTAATCCATTTTTTTCTTTACAAGAAGAAAATGAAATAACTGCTGCTACAACTGTAATTTTAATGCTATTATTCAAGTATTTTTTCATTTTGTATTCTAATTTGAAATTAGTAGTTATTTCTCATCGATTTCTAACACATAAGTTTCATTGATTAATGCTTTTATGTCTTCAGCACTAACATTATTATCATGTGGGTGAATTTCCATTACAAATCTATCATCAGTTGTTCTTGGATAAGGATTGTGAGATTTAAATCCTGGCAACGTCCAGTTTCTTAATAAATAAGTGATTGCCATTCCATGAGCAGCACACAACACTCCGAACTCAAAAGTAACAGGAATAAATGCTGGAAGGTTATCAATTAAAGAGCAATTAGGTTTTCCACCAATATTCATTGGCCAATCCTGCACAGAAAAATACCACATACCTAGCAAAGCAAGTGCAACGCCTATCATTCCATATATAAATGCTGTGATGGCTATTCGAGTTCGTTTTAATCCAATTACTGGATCCAATCCATGAATAGGAAATGGAGAAAACACATCTCTAATAAAGATACCTTTTGACACTAGATGCTTATCACTTTCTAAAAGTACATAATCATCATCATAAATTGCGTATATTTTTTTATCTGCCATAACTTTTGTTATTCGTTATTTGTTAAAGGACTGTATTTATAAAAATTTCTAATCTCTAATTTCTAATCTCTAATTTCTAATCTCTAATTTCTAATCTCTAATTTCTAATCTCCAATTTCTAATCACTTTTTAACAGGATGTAATTTTTTAAAGTCTTCATCCGACATGTTTTTATATTTTTCGCCTGATGATTTTAAAATACTTTTCACCTCATTAAAAGCTAATACTGGAAAATATCTCAAGAACAATAAATAAAATACACTAAATATTCCTAATGTGCCTATAAATATTCCTATGTCCACCCAAGTTGGATAAAACATAGACCAACTTGATGGTAAATAATCTCTATGAACGGAAGTTACAATGATTACAAATCGTTCAAACCACATCCCTATATTTACAATAATAGACATGAAAAAGGTAAATGCTAGGTTAGTTCTTAATTTTTTAAACCAGAACAAGTGAGGAGAAATTACGTTGCAAGTCATCATACACCAATATGCCCACGCATAAGGCCCAGAAAAACGATTGATAAATGCATAAGATTCATATTCAACACCCGAATACCAAGAAATAAATAGTTCAGTCAAATAAGCAACTCCAACTATAGAACCTGTAACAATAATTACAATATTCATATATTCAATATGTTTTACTGTAACATATTGTTCTAAGTGCATTACTTTTCTAACAATAAGCATTAATGTTTGCACCATAGCAAATCCAGAAAAAACTGCTCCAGCAACGAAATAAGGAGGGAAGATGGTAGTGTGCCAACCAGGAACAACAGAGGTTGCAAAATCCATAGATACAATAGAGTGAACCGAGAATACAAGTGGAGTTGCTAAACCTGCTAATACTAATGAAACCTCTTCAAATCGTTGCCATGCTTTTGCATTTCCGGACCAACCAAAACTTAATAAACTGTACATTAATTTAGGAACTGGTGCTTTAGCTCTATCTCTTATGGTTGCAAAATCAGGAATTAATCCAATGTACCAAAAAACTAATGATACGGATAAATAAGTAGAAATTGCAAATACATCCCAAAGCAATGGAGAGTTAAAGTTTACCCACATTGGTCCAAATTGATTTGGAAGAGGTAATACCCAGTAAGCCATCCAAATTCTACCCATGTGTATCATTGGAAACAAACCCGCCATGAAAACGGCAAAGATGGTCATTGCTTCTGCAGGTCGGTTAATTGCCATACGCCATTTTTGACGGAACAACAATAACACAGCAGAAATCAAAGTTCCTGCGTGACCAATTCCAACCCACCAAACGAAGTTGGTAATATCCCAAGCCCAACCTACGGTTTTATTCAAACCCCATGTTCCAACTCCAACTCCAATAAGGTAAAGAATATTTCCTACACCCCAAAGACCTACAATAGAGGCTACGGTCATTAATATTTTCCAACCTTTAGTGGTTTTTCCTTCAATAGTTGCTAATACGTCATTAGAGATTTTTGTATATGTTACATCATCTCCTAATATTAACGGTTCTCTAATTGCTGCTTCTTTATGCATTTTTATACTTTTTTAAGCTTCGTTATTTTTATTAAGAAATATTTTCTTGTGGCTCATTTCTAACTTTAGTTAAATAGTAAACATTAGGTTGTTGACCCACTTCTTCAATTACTCTATAAGCTCTGTTGTGATTCATATCTCCATTAATTTTGCTTGTAGTATCGTTCAAATCACCAAAAGTAATTGCATTGGTTGGACAAGATGCTGAACATGCTGTTTGAATAGCTCCATCTTGCACTTTTGTTCCTGCTTTTTTAGCATCTAATTTTCCTGCTTGAATACGTTGAACACACATACTGCATTTTTCCATTACTCCTCTTGCTCTCACAACAACATCTGGATTCAACACCATTCTTCCTAAGTCATCTTGTGATGGATTAATTTCTGTAAACTTATCGTAAGCCATGTAGTTGAACCAGTTGAACCTTCTTACTTTGTAAGCACAGTTGTTGGCACAATATCTTGTGCCTATGCATCTGTTGTAAGCCATCATATTCAATCCTTCATTACTATGTGTAGTTGCCGCAACAGGACAAACCGTTTCACAACCTGCATGATTACAGTGCTGACACATCATTGGTTGATGCACCACTTGAGGGTTATCAGCAGGATCTTCCATTTTCCTGTATCCAGCAATTGATTTATCTTCTATATCTGCATCAGTGCTATAATACCTGTCAATTCGCATCCAGTGCATTTCTCTTCCTCTTCTTACTTCATCTTTACCAACAACAGGAACATTATTTTCTGAGTTACATGATGTTATGCAAGTGCTACATCCAATACAAGCATTCATGTCAATAGACATTCCCCAACGATGACCTATGTTTTCAACAGGATGGGCTTTCCATAAATCAAATTCTTTGATGTTTTTCTTTACGGTTTGTCCGTTTTCGTGGGTAGCTAATTTATGCTCAGGATTGTAAGCCTCTTTATTTCCTTTTTTGTAAGTAGCCAATGTAGTTTCTCTCACTACAGAATCTCTACCCATAACAGTTTGGTGGGTTTGTGTAGCAGCAATTGGATATGTTCCAGCCACATCTACAATAGTTGCTCCAACGTAATAAGAAACTACTCCATCTTTATTTTCAACTAATGGATAAGCGTTTTTACCTGTTGGTTCTGCCATATTCCCTACAACTTTTCCGTATCCTAAAGCAATACCAATTGTTCCTTTTGCTTGACCAGGTTGTGCAACAACAGGAATACTGTCTATAGTTTTTCCATTAACAGTTACACTTATTAAATTTGCAGGAGATTCTTGTCCTAATTGTGTGTTATAACCTCTTTCCTTCATTTCTGATGGATGCATAGTAACATAATTATCCCAAGTTACTTTTGTGATGGGATCTGGCGTTTCTTGTAACCATGGGTTATCTGCCCCTGCTCCTGCTCCCACAGATGCATTTTGAGTAAGTTCTAATTCAAAATCGCCATCAACACCAGCTCCATCAATTTTAATTGAAGATATACCAGTAACATTTACAAATGATGTAGTTCTTTCTAATACCTCAGCATGCGGTATTTCAAAACAGATTTCTCCATCATGAAGTGCTTTGTTCCAATGTTCATTAAAGTTTAAGTCTAATGTGTAAATTTCATTGTCTGGAAAGATTATATTTTTCCATGTTTCTTTTATAAAATCATAGTAAGAAATATTTTTATAATCACTAGACCATTTTAAACAGCTTTCTTGTGCTTGACGAGTATTAAATAATGGTGAAATAGTTGGTTGTTGGAGGGTAAAATATCCATCAACTGGATTGTAGTCGTTCCATGATTCTAAAGCGTGATTATCAGGACAAACATAGGTGCAAAGTTTAGATGTTTCGTTTTCTTTTGTTGCAAAAGACACCGATGTTTTTACTTTACTTAAGGCAGAAATAAATTTATCTCCAATTGAACGTGCAGGATCAACACCATAAACAAACAACACATCAACTTCTCCTTTACTCATTTCTTCAACCAAGGCATTTACTTTAGTGTCATTTCCAGCTTTTGTGTTGGAATGATTAATAATATTTATTGTGTTACCATAGTTCCCTAAAAGTTGATTAATTCCATTAACAATTAGCTGAATATTTTTGTTGTTTGAACCACAAATAACTATTGATGAACCTTTAGCGTCTTTAAGTGCTTTAACAGCAGCCGCAATTTTGCTTTCGAGATTTGCATTGGCAGCAGGTGCATCAACACTTCCACCTAATTGTTTGTAAATGTTTGCTACAATAACACCATATTCAGAGGGTTTAACAGGAACTCTTACATCGGCATTTGTTCCTGAAAGCGACATATTAGCCTCAAATTGAAAATGTTTGGACATCCAATCGTTATCTGGCTTTCGTGTTTGAGCATAATCATTCAAATACATAGTAGTATCTAACCAGTTACCCATAAAATCTGCTCCAACACTAATAATTGTTTTTGCTTTTTCAAAATTATAGGTAGGAATTGCTCTTTTGTTAAATGTAGTTTCGTTGGCATCTAACATTCCTGAATAAGATATTTCATCATATTCAACAAAGTTGGTATCAATTTTAACTCCTTTAAAATTACCTTGTATGTCGTAAACCTTTTCTCCTGCTACTTTTGAGAAAGCTTGTTTTGTTGAATCACTAAAAAGTGAAGAAGTAAGTAGTTTAATGTTTTTACCCTCTGCTATTGCTTTAGTAATTTCTGCATCTACAGTTTTCCAATCGGTTGCTTTTCCATTTTTTAAAGGATTTTTCAATCTATTGTTATCATACAAAGAAAGAACTGAAGCTGCAATTCTTGAATTAATAGCTCCTTTTGTAAGTTTCGATTCTTTATTTCCAATAACATGAATAGGGCGACCTTCTCTTGTTTTTACTAAAATAGGAGCAAAATCATTACCATCATAATAAGTGGAAGCATAATAATTTGCTTTTCCAGGAGTAATTTCCTCAGGCTTGTTAATGTAAGGTATTGCTTTAGTAACAGGCGATTCGCAAGCTGCTAATGATGCTGCTGCAACTCCAAATCCCAAATATTTTAAGAAATCTCTTCGTGATGTTGAGGAATTTTCTAATGTTTCTTTATCTCCTAGAAATTGATCAACAGGAAGTTCTTCAGGAAATTCATTTCTACTTGACGCTAAAAATTTAGGGTCATTGTTGAGTTGTTCTAAACCTTTCCAGTATTTTTTTGAATTAGCCATATTTTTTTTAATCAAAAGTGTTTAATTTTCAGTCTTCTTTAGTTAACAAATAGTTAGTAATGACATTTTGCACACTCCATTCCACCTATTTCATTTACCGTTATTTTGCCATCTTGCATTATTTTGTTTTTAAATTCTTCTGGCATTCTGCTGTGTAAGTCATCATAATAACCATTTCCTTGTGTTGCCACTGATGTTTCTTTATGACATTGAATACACCATCCCATGGTAAGTGGAGAAAATTGCTCAACAACATCCATTTCTTGAACAGGGCCATGACAGGTTTGGCATTGTTGTTTACCAACCGTAACATGTTGTTGATGGCTAAAAAATGCGTGATCAGGCAAATTATGAACTTTTATCCATTTTACAGGAGTTTGGTTATCTCCATACTTACCGGTATTAGGATCAAAATCTAAATATGTATAAATTTTTTGAATTTCTTCTGCCATAGGGTATTCTTCTCCATTATAAGTAAAAGTTTTTCCTTCTCCTTTAATGTATAAATGACAATTCATACATACATTAAGTGAAGGAATTCCAGACGTTTTACTATGACGTGCACTTGAGTGACAATAATTACAATCAATTTTATCTAATCCAGCATGGATTTGATGTGAAAATTTAATGGGTTGTTCAGGTTTATAGCCTTGATGAACGCCTATTTGCATGGCTCCATCCATTAAATCTACTAATCCTGCAAAAAACAATATAATGACAATAACAGCTACAATTCCTTTGTTGTTGCTTATTAAATGCTTGCAAGCTTCTGCTAAGGTAATGGGTCCATTATAGGTATCTCCTGTTTTTTCAGCAACAGCTTTAGCGATAGAAACTCTTGATTTATTTAATAGTACTAATAGTATTGCTGCAAATACAATTACAACAACTAACAATATTAACATTACTGTAGAATTATCATCTTTAGGAACATCAGTTCCTTGAGCATCTGTTTTTTCTGCTGCAACTTCTTTTTGTCCTGGAGGGGTTTTTATGTAGGCTAACACTGCTCTTATTTCTTCATCACTAACAGCTTGAGGAGGCATCGGCATTTTGTTATACTCATTAAAAATGGCATTTGCATCAGCATCGCCAGAAGCAATTAATTCTGGAGAATTTTTAATCCATTTTAACAACCATTCTTCGCTTCTTTTGTCATTTATTCCTTGCAACCCGGGTCCAACAACCTTGTTTGCTCCAATGCTGTGACATGCTGAACAATTGGCTTTAAACACTTTTTGTCCTTGAGTAATTAGTGCATCATCCGTAGAGCTTGCTGCAGCAACTTCATCGGTTGCTTCAGAAGTAGGCTTAGCTTCTGGATTAGCTAAATAATCATATACTGCTATAATTTCAGCATCTGTTAAAACACCTTCAAATGATTGCATTGGAATTTGGTATTCTTCAAAAAGAGCAACTGCATCTTTATCACCTTCTGCAACCATTTTTTGAGAATCTTTTACCCATTTAACAAACCATTCTTGGGCTCTTTTTTCTGTAACTCCCAACAAACCAGGCCCTACTAACCTGTCGGCTGTAGCAAAATGACACGCAGTACAATTGGTATTAAAAATTTCTTCTCCACTTTGTGCAGTTAATTTAATTTGTAGAAATAAAAAAGAAAAACAAATTAGCGAAAGTTTTAAAATTACACTCTTTGATTTAATATCTGATATCTTATTCATAATAAAATAGTTACAATCGTTTGATAAAATACATTATAAAAATGATTGGCAAATGTAAATGAATAGAAGTGTTTTTGATAATTTTTTTAAAGTAAATTGGCATCATTAATATTAATTTAGATTCATTCTAAATAGCAGATTTTCTAAAAACAAAAAATAAATTAACCTTACTTTTGTAAAAAAATGGCGTACTAGTTGATAGCTAAATAATTAATGATTCAAATCACAAATAATCTTATGCGAAGTCTTTTCTTATTTATTTTTATTTATTTTTTTACTATTAAATTAACTGCTCAAACAGATAGTTTGATTTTACCTAAAACTTCAAACACTACCGTTTTAAAAGATGTTTCAATAGATAGAATTATTGACACATATCATAGTTCATTTCAATTAACTGGATACCGTGTTCAGATTGGATCGGAATCAAATAGCCATCCAGCAAAAAGGATTAGAGCTGCTTTTATTCAAAAATATAAAGATGTTCCTGCCTACGAAGTTTACCAACAACCTTATTTTAAAGTGCGTGTTGGCGATTTTAAAACCAAATTAGAGGCCATAAAATTTCAAAATGAAATTATGTCCGACTTTCCCAATAGTTTTATTGTGAAAGATGAAATTGAGTTTAAGGGGGAGTAAGCCCCTGCCAGCCCTACAATCATTCCAATAGCGTAAAAAAACATCCAGTGGATGTTTTTTTACGCTATTGAACCCCGAAGGGGGACTTTTCCAACGCACTTAGCCCATTCCAATCCCAACCTTTCCAAAGGGAAGGAGTAGCCCACGCTACAAAGCCAATTAGAACTGTCATTCTGAACAAGATTTTTCATTCCGAAGTATGAGGGATAGAAAAATGAAGTGATGAATCTTTTATTTTTAAAACTCCGAGTTTTGATTATTACTTTTCTCCTCCCGATATCGGGAGAAGAGGAGCAGATTTTGTTCGAAACTGCCAGAGCAGTGAGATTATAACATCAGCGATGTGTTTTTAAGGTCAAAATTACCTGCATACATTAAAATACCGAATATTTAATGTTTGATATTTTAAATACCGTTTGTTTCAAACAAACACTATTTGCTAAAAGCATTTGTTTGTAACAAATACTTTTTGTACTTTTGATAAAAATTTTAAACCAATGGAAAAAGAATTTTACAGATACAACCCATGGTGGGAAAATACTAATACTTTGTTAGATAACTTATTAGACCGAACAGAAAGTTTTGAGTTTATTTTACCAAACATAACTAACAAACAAGTTGTTTTTTTAACAGGCTTACGCAGAGTTGGGAAAACGAGTTTGATGAAACTTTGTATTAAGTATTTAATTAACGAAAAAAAAATTAACCCACTCCATGTTTTGTATGTAAGTATGGACGATTTTCTATTTATTGGAAAATCAATTATAGAGATAGTTGAAAATTTTAAAACTATCCATAAAATTAAAAATGAAGAACATATTTATTTGTTTTTAGATGAAATAACCTTTGTTGAAGATTACGAATTGCAACTGAAAAACCTTTACGACAAAGGAAATTCAAAAATTTTTGCTTCCTCATCAAGTGCTTCTTTGTTGCAAAAACAAAAAGGTTATTTAACAGGACGTAGCGTTACTTTTGAGGTGCTACCTTTAAGTTTTGAAATGTATTTACAGTTTAAAAATATTGTTATAAATAAGGCAGATGGGCATTTAAAAGAAACTTATTTTAAAGATTATTTATTAACTGGTGGAATTCCCGAATATGTATTAACTAATGATGTAGCGTACATTAGTGAATTGATGGATAACATTATTTATAAAGATATTGCTGCTGTGAATGGAATACGCCAAATAAGACAGTTAAAAGATTATTTTTTATTGCTAATGGAACGAAGCGGAAAAACCATGAGCATCAACAAAGTTGCTAAAGTATTGGGGATTTCAACCGAAACATCTAAACGCTATTTCGATATGTTTTGTGATACTTTTATTGTTAGCCCAGTTACAAGGTTTGGAAAGCTAAACGAACAATTGGTTTCTCCAAAAAAAATATATTGTTGCGATACTGGTATTAGAACCTATTATACTGGAGAGCGTGATTGGGGAGCTTTATTTGAAAACTACGCCTACCTTAGATTAAAACACCTGAATTTGAGTTATGTGTATGAAAATACCACCGAATTGGATTTTATTTCTTTAAACAAAATATTGATAGAATGTAAGTTTCATAACGAAACCCTTAACGAAAAGCAACAACTATTATTTGATAATTTTAAAGCAACTGAAAAATACATTGTCAGAACGTATAATGATGTTGAGTTCATTAGGGCAAAACATAGATTTTAACCTATTAATTTGCGAAAGCGTTGAGCAAAAACAAAACTTTATAAAAAAATGTATATTTGTTAGATGATTTATAATAAAGATGTTACTAAGTCTTTTGTTAGAATAACAACGCTTCGGCTTAATTACGGGGAGGAATTTCTTAAGTTTTAGGCTGTGAAGAGTTAGGTAAAAAGCGATCCATTCATCGAAAACAAATCAAAAAAACATTAAATTTGCGAATATGCCAACAATATTAATAGTAAATGGATATAGATTTTTCTTTTATAGTAATGAAAATGATGAACCCATTCACGTACATATAGAAAAAGCAGAAGGCAATGCTAAATACTGGCTAGAACCCGATTTAGAAGAAGCATACAGTTATGGCTTTACAACAAGACAAAGAAAAGAAATAAGACTAATAACAGCTAATAATCAACAACAACTAATAATAGCTTGGAATGAATACTTCAGATAAAATGAGCAATAAAAAAGCAACAGACCCATTTGACAGGTTGATTTTTGAATATAAGTTGAGAGCAAAAGAACTTATTCTTTATAAAGAATTAGACCTGATGATTGTTATCTTTAACAATGGGAAAATAATAAAATTGAACTTATCCGACTACCCAAAACTAAAGAAAGCCACCAAAAAACAGTTAAATAATTGGAAATTCACTGGAGGAGGCATAGGCATTAGATGGGAAGAATTAGACGAAGACTTATCCATAAAAGGCTTTATAAAAGCAGCCGCCTTAAACAATATGCTGAGAAGCCTTCAAGAACGAGGAAATGACAAAAAAATAACAGCATAAATCAACCTCATCCAGATTCTCCGTACTCAAACAAACATAATAATTTCTAAAAAATGTATATTTGTTAGATGATTTATAATAAAGATATTACTAAGTCTTTTGTTAGAATAACAACATTTCAGCTTAGCGGTTACCTAGTTTTGATCTTATCGTTTCTACTTTTTAGCTGTTCATCTATAACTGAAGATTGTCACACGGGAAGCCATATTAAAGAACAAGCCATGTTTCCACAGTATGATAGTATCCAATATTTTAGTACCGAAGTAACGTTTGAAGAATTGTTTTTTGACCCTATTTTTCAAGAAGAAAATAGTGAAAAAGATTCAATTATGTACTCTTTTGCTGTGGGAAGAAGACCAATTAACATTAATGAAGATTTTGTATCTTCATTAGATTCAATAGGATTTAACAGAACTACCATTTCAAAGACAGATTATTCAGGAATAAATGAAATATTTATAACACGACCTACTGATGAGTGTCTAATGGCATTGGCCTGTAAACCTGTTTACCGTGACATTTTAGTTTTCTACCATAATGATAAAATTATAGGCGTTGCCAAAATCTGCTTTACTTGCAATCAATTTATGTTTAGAGGAGCTCAAGGAGAAACTGATTTCTTTGGTTACTTTGGTGAATTTTCTAAACTAATAAAAATCTTAAATCCTTATTTAAAAACCAAAATTGAAGAAAGGTTTTCGTCCTGATTTCTTCCATTTATTCAACCCACCAACCTCCTTATTTCCTACCCATTCTAAAAAAAGTCAAAAAAAATTTGGATTATATTAATTTAATTTATTTACTTTGCAATTCAAAGTACTTTTTAATATGGAAAATTCAAAACAACATTTAGAAGCTCTTTCGAGCATAAAAGATTTGATGGAGAAATCTACCAAGTTTATTTCTTTAAGCGGTTTATCTGGTGTAATTGCTGGAATAACTGCATTGTTAGGGGCATTCTTAGCGGATGTAAGAATCGACTATTACCTCAATAGTTATTCATTAAACTCAAGAATGGAACCCTCTACTACATTTATAGTAGATAATTTAACACTGGAATTGTTTGGAATTGCATTTGGTGTTTTAATCATATCTATTTTCTTTGGGTTAATTCTTACCATCAAAGAAACTAAAAAGAATGGGCAACATATATGGGGCAAAAACAGCAAATTGTTACTCATCAATCTATTAATTCCACTTTTTGTGGGAGGTATTTTTTGTATCATATTAATCTATCATGGGTTATATGTGTTGGTTGCTCCTGCCACCTTACTTTTTTATGGATTGGCGTTGTTTAACTGTGGGAAATATACCTTAGGAGAAATAAAGTACTTGGGAATTTTACAAATTATACTAGGTTTAATAAGTGCCGTATTTATTGGAAAAGGCTTATTGTTTTGGTCTATTGGTTTTGGAGTATTGCACATCATTTATGGAGCATTAATGCATTTTAAATATAATAATAAACCTCAAAACACTAATTAGAGTTTGTCCAGAATGTCCGATTTCTTCGTTATTCTTGTTTCAAAAATTAGTCATCCCGATAGCTATCGGGACTCCTGATTTTCAGATTATCGAAACCTCGAACTCGAACATTCTGACTCAAACTC
>Ga0100377_1000319_pt1 | contig 40825 bp, 39 predicted proteins | sample CryGeymeta201501_FD_83664 | JGI IMG/M metagenome (GOLD analysis project Ga0100377, IMG submission 83664) | Groundwater microbial communities from Crystal Geyser aquifers in Utah, USA - Crystal Geyser metaG 2015-01 | ecosystem: Environmental > Aquatic > Deep subsurface > Groundwater | place: USA... | reverse complement strand
TACCAAAAAACTTTAAATTTTAGATATGGAATATATTAATTGGGAAAAATTATCAGCTGGAGCAAAACAAGATATTGCTGAAAACATACATGATAATAATGATATATAAATATCTGGACATTTTTAGATGACTTAAATAATGAATTAAATTTTGAAATACCTATCATTAAACTTAAAGTAAATAATGCCAAATCAGAAGTTTTAAAAAATGGGAAATATCAAAAAAAAATTTAGAAAAAATAAGAACATATAAAGTACTAAATCCAGTAATATCAAAAAAAATGGTATTTTATTCGATGGCGGACATAGAGTTATTATAGCGGCAGAAAGGAAATATAAAAATATTGATGCTTACGAAATTTCACATTTATTAGAATATGATTGGCGAAGTTTTTATGAAGAAGATGCGCCATTGCCAATGTATGAATCAAAAAAACAACTGATGACAAACCTAATTTTATTCGAGAACTTCGAAACAGAACAGAAGAAGAAATACACGTTGACTTTCACAAACGATCAGTTCTTTATATCAGACAACACGCTGACGGCGTTCGTCAACAAGCTGAAGAAACTTGATCCTCAATTAGTGCACAATCCTAAAGATAACGGCAAGGACATCAGACTTGTGTACGTCCGATCGACATTGCAGCACGTACAGATAAGGGAGGCCATCGCTGAGTTCGTGCAGAAGTACGACAACCTGAGAATAAGCGTCGTTACCAACTAATTTGAAACATGCCGGACGTTGGGCGGTATAATTAACAACGGGCAATATATAAAGTACGATGGCAAAATTTAAGTATCTACAGTTTTTTGATCACAGAGGCGATAATCACAATTTCGTGTATAACGAGACCGAGGACTATTGGACCGGTAAGATCTATTTTCCTCGTGTCGCTATAGATTTACATGAAAATACTCATTTATTTATTCTTGAGAGGGTACTGACGGGCTCGCCGTTGACAGAGGGACAGACTTATCCTGTGCTAGACGTGCAGACCAGTCCTACATCCGAGTCGTGGAAGACCAGGTGGAAGGACAACGTGGCGAAGAACGAGATGTTCACGTACCAGATAGTTGAAGAGGACGACGTGCCTTTCATAGCAAAGTATGAAACAATAGAGTACGCCAATGCCATACAGGCTTACACAGTAGACGCTAACGGACAGAAGATCGTCGCGTCGTTGAACTCGACAGCAATGCAGATAAACGTCGCGTTTTCGGCGGCAACAGAGGGAATATTCGAGCGCACGCTAATAATAGAAGATCTGTCCGGCGTTAAGCCGCGAAGGGTCGCACAGATAGATCTTTACGGTGAATCTGTAGGAGAGGACGAACGATTCAGACTGATGTTAGAAAACTTCGGACGGAGATTGGACCAGAGGGACGCATTGATGATGCGCGACTACGACATCAAGGAATCGCTACCAGATTGGGAACTGATCAATGAGAAGCGTAAGGAAATGTTCATGGCTGGAGAGGACATCTTCCCATACATGGGATCGTACAGAGGCTTAGTTAACATCATAAAGTTCTTTGGCTATCAGGACATGAGGATAAAGGAGTACTGGCTTAACGTGGACCAACGAAGCGAATACTACGGCAAGATACGACAGATACAGATAAACGGTCTGCTAACAAACGACAACGTGCCGTTCATGAAGCACCCGTTGATACCAACCACCACTTACAGGAAGAAGGGCGAATTCGGGCTGTTCTACGACATCACGAAGGAAACTGATGATGTAGACCAATTTGGTATTCCGGAGACGTCTAACGCGTCCCAGTTCACTCCAGAGGAGGTCCTGATCAAGCTATTTTCTCTCAAGGAGAAACTGCAGAGGGACTACATGCCAGTAAACGCCAAGATCGTCGACATCGTCGGGGAAGGAATATACTTCGAGAGGTATGTCATACGAACTTGGACTGACCCGCTCACGGTGTTCCCGATCGACGTATCTATAAAGGTGGACTTCATAGCGGAACCTAACATCGGGTACGTTAAGGACCTGAGGAGGTTCAACATTAAATCATACTCGCCAGGACTAGACCTACCAGAGAACAGATTCACCAACGAGGTGAACCCGTACACGATGGGACAGGCATACCCGTCGTATGCCATACAGGGCCTGATAGAATCCATAGAGCAGTTCTACGTAGAGCTCAGCACGTTTCCGTTTCCATACAACGATGAGAAGGAGTACTTCAATGGCGACGAGCCAATACTAGACAGTCCACACTCTTACTATGGGTTAAATTCAAACCTCGACAAGAGAATATCTAGGGTATTAGCTGGGTGTCCTTTGGTGTTCATCGCCGAGATTGGCCAGTTCACTTGGAACGACATGACTAACCAAGCCTGGGACGACATGTCACAGTACACGTGGGACAACCTTGACTTCTCCAACTTCTACGAGATAGCATGGACCATTGAGAATCACGACGAGACTAAGCCATATTATTTCACGTTCCGTGGACCTATATTAGAATATTACAGGCTGCCTCACTTCTTGCCTTATGCAGGCAAATATCAAGTGACTATGGAGATATACGACCTGTGCAACAACAGGTCCATGGAGATAAAAACGCAATACGTAGAGGTGCTAAATCACGAGCTAGAAGTTGGATGCTTCGCTAGATGGAGAGACTTCGAGAAGTACACGTGGGACAGCACTACGGACACGTGGGATGACCTAGCGGGATCTACATGGAATTTCCCTGTAGAGGGCGTCTCGCTATATGACTCGCCAATACATGAAAAGATGATAAACTGGGCGAGGTTCAGAAACCAAGACCTAGCAGAAATACTGAACCAGCAGACTGGCGTGTACGAGTACTATCCATTCTCGACGGACCCGTCGGCACAGAGGTTCGGCACGGACACATTGGACTGGGACAGCATGGACACCACGTGGGACGAGCTGTATCACACCACATGGGACATGTACGACTATCACGGAGAGATGCTCGGTGGATTCAAGATATACGCGCCGACGATAGGATCTGGTATACAGATCGACGATCTGCCCGTGTTCTACTTCGTAGACGAATCGCCATCGATCGCGCCGTTAGATTTACAGGAAGCCGTAGCTCAACTAAATGCGTCACAGAACCCTGGTATAGTGAAGTACGACTGGCATGTTTACCAAGGAACGGCTTCGCCACCATACATTCAGGCGACTGGTAAGTTTCCTGGTGCAGACTCATGGCACTTCATAACATACTACGGAAGCATAACCGGAGACGGATACACGTGGAAGTACCCTACGTGGCTGGTCCATCAGAATTCGCTTCAGACACTATTAGCTACGTACCCAACGATAAACGAGGACATGCTGTTCCTAGACGCGCCACTGTTAGATCTTATAAACGACACGGTCGGGAACCTCACATACTGGGAGAATGCAGGTTTCAAGAAGACCGAACTGCCAACTGTTGAATATCCGATCGGAGAGCGCAGGGGACACCTGCCGTCTTGGGCTGGCGCCGGATCGTTCACTATCAACGACCTACGGACGTTCAAGAACGACTTCACTGCGCCAATTGGTGTTCCATTGTTTTTTATACATAACTACTCAGAGATACCAGGCAAGACGAAGGTCAGGTGGAGGGTTACGAACACAGCGACTGGCGAGGTTTTCATCGATGTTAAGAACTATTTTCTAATCATAAACTTCTTAGAAGAGGCAAAATACGACGTAGAGTGCTGGGTAGAGGACAGCAACGGAAATGAGTCGTACACAATAAGACACGGATATGTATCAATCGCAGATCGCCAGAGCTTTGCTAAGGCCGTTCCTGCTTAAATAACTAAATATGGCTAATAACGGAAAGGTATCTAATAAAAAATTATCTAAGGCAGAAATTGAAAACATCTTGGACGAAGCGCAGAACGTGAAAGAGTTCGTAAACTTCAATAAGATCAGATTGACTACTAAACAGTTATCAATGAGGTCATGTCTGCAAGACCTGTTTAATCTCTATAACGCTTCATAATTTCTCGAAGAAATGAGTCTCGGACTATTTCGTCATCAGTGAACTCAACATACCCCACGCCATCAAGGCCACCAAGCCTTGTCACAGCATCTATTGCGCCGTTTGTTGTTTTACTATCCCACTTAACATCGCTTTGTTCCGGGTCAAATAAAATTACGATCTTTGAGTTTTCCCCTAATCTGGAGATATATGTTTTAACCTCCATCTTCGTCATATTTTGCCCCTCGTCCAAAATGCAATACTCGCCGATAGGATTACCTTTTTCGTCATACCTCCCGAACGTATCGCCTCGCATAAAATTAATGATTTTCTGCGATACCACACCAGACTTAGTTAAAAAAATAGTCACATCCTTGCCCACCAATTTATCTAAATTAGAATAAAAATGTCCGAAATAATTCGAAATCTTATCATCGAGACCTCCCGGTAAATAACCTATGTCGTGTCCTACATTAACAATTGGGGTCGTTAATTTTATAGAATCTATCGGAACATTATCATCCTTCAGTAAATCTAGTGCCGTTTTCAGTGCAATAAGAGTTTTCCCAGTTCCTGGAGGACCTGACACAAACGTTATTCGATTTTGTTTAATTGTATCAGACATCTCTTTCTGCTTTTTGTTCATGAACTTACAACGAATAGGAAAATTAAAATTCATCAGATTTCGCATGTCGTGTGCTTTAATATCGTCCATCTCATTTAATGATGTTTGTAACACTTGTTTCTTCGTCTGTTTTTTCATAGAATATTTTTATTTATATATCTAATAATGTCGCTAAGATAGCTACTAAATATAAGACCCGTGGTGAGTTTCAGTTAATGGATCACTCGGCATATCAAACTGCGAGGAAAGCTGGCTGGCTAGATGATATATGCACCCACATGATTCTACAGAGTTACAGCATCCCTCAACTAATATTAAATTCGATAATTAAAGAAATATTATGTACGGATACCACTTACAATGACCGTACCATTATTAAGCCATTAGAAATAGATGTATATGTCGACGAGTATAAAATAGGATTCGAATATGATGGCAAGGGGTGGCACACAAAACCAAATGATAAAATTAAAAGGTGTGGCAATTTGGACATAACGCTTTTTACCTTTGTAGAAAATAGTAGAAATTACGAGACCGATGTTAAAACGCAACTATGCGATATTGTACCTGAGTTAAATAAATTATGTAACAAAAATATAACGTGTCAGCAAATAATGAATGTGCAAATTAATTATGACGAGTATCTATTTGATAAGGCCGATATTAAAATAATATGTGCGCGTTATACGGACTTCACTTTGTTTACCAGAGAGCAAAAATATTTGTACTCAAAACTCAGAAAATTAAACCTGTTGGACGAGTACACTGTGCACATGATAAGAAATCATATAAAATGGGATGCGGATTTATTAAAGGATGAAATATCTAAATATGACAGATTATCAGAATTTATAGATAAATCTGGTGCGGCGTATAATTATGTGAAGAAACATAAGCTTGATCATTTATTGTGCAGTCTTGCTAGGGCAAAACGCACACTCAGCTATGAAATATGCTTAGATTATATAATAGCGAAAAAACCGGTGAATAAAGCCGCACTAAAACGAAACGATGGGAGTATTTATAGGTTTTTAAAGCGCAAAATAGGTCTGACCCAATTGGGTAAATTAATAACGGATCAATGAGCTGAAGCGAAACAATTATTTGATTGAGATATATAATGTACGATACCCTCGTTAGTACTAGGTCATAAACGGCCTTCGAGACGTCCCATCGGCGTCGATTGTATTTGCGAGATTATTTAACTAAAAATAAATAACAATCAAATGACAACAACAATCAATCTCCAGCCGGAGGCATACATTGCCATAGGCCGAAATCGTCAGAAGATCTATCCTGACACAAAAATTTATCTAAAAGGCGGAACAGAGTTTCAACTCGAACTATTCAACGGCACAGCCGGTGTTATAGCTGCCAAAATCTACATCAACGACGAACCGATCTCAAACAGCCTAATCGTGCTGCGACCAGGCGTTCGTGAGTTCCTTGACAGGTACATAGACGACAACAAGAAGTTCTTGTTCGATACCTATACGGTTGAAGCCTCACCGGCAGCCAAAGCAGCAATAGCAAAAAACGGCAACATCAGGGTCGAGTTCTTCAAGACATCAGTACCAGCGCCTATCGTAATTCCTATTGTATTTCCAAATAATTTGAATTTGGTACCTTACACATTCCCTAACAATCTATATTGTGGCACTACGTTGACAACATCAAATAATAGTTATTATTGCAATACTTCTAACAATACTTCTAATTTAATCGGTGGTGTTTTTGGTAGTTTAAACGAGAAGTCTATCAAGACAGGCATAATAGAGGGAGGAGTAAAGTCAGACCAGAACTTCACCAATTACAATGGCGAGTTTGACTCATGGCCGTTCTTCACTCAGTCTTATCAGATACTGCCAATATCGGCGAAGCCGGTAGAGATCTCAAAGATCAGAAATTATTGTAGTGAATGTAGTAACAGGATAAGGAAGACCTCTTGGCATTTCTGCCCTTCTTGTGGCACTCGATTATAACAATTGAGAACTTGATCCTACATTATTTTTAATTTTCAGAAGAAGAACTTGTTAGTATTAATAAATTTAATGTTAAAGATAAAGATGGAAATAAATTTAAAATATTTAAAAATGATCCAAGATTTTTAAGTGGAGAATTGGTTGGTATAAATAAAGGATTAAAAATACAGAAAGTCAAGATAATTTCTTGACTTTCTATAAAATAAAGAATTAATGTATAACAGTCACGTCAATAGCATTTAATCCTTTCTTTCCTTCTTTAAGTTCAAATTCTACTTCATCTCCTTCTTTGATCTCATCGATCAAACCGGTTACGTGTACGAAATGTTCTTCATTTGTTCCTTCTTCCATGATGAAACCAAATCCTTTGGTTTCGTTGAAGAATTTTACTGTTCCTCTACTCATAATTTTAATGTATTAATTAATTTAATTTAGACTACAAATATACGATAACCAAATGATATTTACCAATTTTCATGGAATTATTAACTTTAAAATCGTTTTGTAATCAGTGTATATAGCACGATGGCCCAATTTTTTTCGCCACCGAATAATATCTGCGTTCCTTCGAACTCCGGCCATGTCGACGGGTTGGTATATATCTTGTGCAGCATCGATTCCCAGATGTTCCTTCCAAGGTATGGTCGCAATAATTCCGGGTAGTCAAGTTCCAACGGCGGTTCGATGCCGAGATTCATTAGTCCCTTCTTCACGTTTTCGATCCAACTCACGACTATGTCCCCTGTACAATCCATCTGGCGGTCCATCCTTCGCATCAAAAAATACGATCTCTACCCCATGAGAGAGAACCCGTAGAACGCCGCATACGTGCTCTCCGTGCACATCTCGTTGGACGTGAACTGGTCAGTGCCTCTCGCTATGAACACTCTCATGACTTCTTCTCTCCATTTCTGCAGCGTCAAAACATCTCATAGTCCGTCTATTTTATCATTGATTAATTTTTCAAGTTGTACTGCTAATGACATTTGCGATTGCGATGCTCTCCTGTTGTAAATGAATGTCATCGTTAGGCTGTGCTTTATTAGGTTCAGCATATTTTTGTCCTCAGTGTCCTTTAGACCTGCTATTGCTTTGCGCACTGCTTGTTTTTCCATCTCCTGGAATTTCTCGAATACGACATCGATACTTGCCTCGATGTTCTCTATTTCTGTTTTAACAAATTCATTCATACCATCCTGGTTTTAAGTCGGCGATCTTCGTTGATGCGCCTGTGTAATCTTTATAGTTATCCCAATCGAGATTGGCGAGAAGGTGCACTATTGTCCGACGCACGGACCCAGAGAGAACGGCATCAAAGGTTTCAAAGATATGCTCAATATCTTGCTTAATAAAATCTAATACTGGTTGAATAGAATCCTGATTAGGAATGTTATTGAAATATAAAGAGCCTCTTACAAAAACCGACCGGTATGTAGAGTACAATTTTTATATTTGTCTTTCACAAAACAAAACCGGAATATGAAAATTAGCAAGGACGTAATTGAAGAAAGAGAAAGTAAGCTAGAATCGACAAAAATATACCTTAAGTCACAATTTATTGGAATAGATGAGATCATCGACAAATTTATCGATGGTGTTCGAGATATGCTTCTACCCATTCAAGGCGTGAAAAAGGCAAACTGATAATTTCAATCTGCTTCTCTATTTTAATTATTTTATAATAAGATTCGATGGGTCCAAACCCATGATCCGTTCTGACTTGTTCATGCTTGTTCTCACTGTAATTCAGATTTATTATGGTGTGTGGTTCGTCTGGAAATCCAGTCATGAAGTCCTCGAAAGTTATTTTATGCAAAATCCACCCGCCACCCGGCAAACACCGGCCTTGTGCAATTGGATACACCGCGTCATGCTCTTTTAGATCCTCATTTGACAACGTGTATCGTATGTATTCCGACGCAGCGCATCCGTTACCTGGACCATATACCTTTTCTACTTGCATTAGTTTGAGGTTATACCAACATTTTTATTACCGTCTTCACCAACCACCACATATAATCTGTCATTAAATGTATTATATGAGTTTTATTAACTAATATATAAAATAATTTAATAAATATATTGAAATTACATATTTTTTAAAAAATACTTTGATATATAAAATAAAAAGCAATTGAAAGCAAAAGAAGTTTTAAATACACTTGATATATGTAGACATACATTAATGAAATATCATAAAAGTGGACTAATAAAAATTGATGCACGAATAAATGGGCAATATGTTTATAATGATGATTCTGTTTATGCACTTATAGGAAAATATAATAAAAAACATAACAGAATTAATGTTTCTTATTCAAGAGTTTCTACACAGTCACAAAAAAGTCAATTAAAAGAACAAACGATACGCATTTTACATTCTTGTACTCATAAAGGGATTCAATTAGATAAACAAATTGAAGACATTAAAAGTGGAATGTCATCTGATAGACATGGACTTACTGAACTTTTAACATTGGTCTCGAAGGGACAAGTTGAATTAATAATCATTGAAAATAAAGATAGACTTGTTAGATTTGGTTATGAAATTCTTGAAAATATGTTTAAATTGTTTGGTACAAAGATAGTTGTACTTAATAATTTGGTTGAAGATAAAACTTACGAACAAGAATTAACAGAAGATTTAATTTCGATAATTCATTATTTTACAATGAAAAGTTACTCTCATAGAAGAAGACTAAATAAATTAAGAAAAGAAATAGAAGAACAATGATTACCATTAAGCTTCCTTATACATGTAATGACGAAAATTTTACTGAAATTCTCTTTAATTTAAGGAGACTTCAATCGTCATATTTACGGTCGGCGTATCAACTTTTCAATGAAGGACTTAAGCAAAAAGAAGTTCAACAAAATGAAACTTTACATTTAAAGTTTGAACTTTCAAGTTGGTTTAAGCAAAGTGCTCTAATGGAAGCAAAAGGACTTTTTGCCAAATCAAAAGGCATAAAGTTCATCTTTGGCGGTAAATTTAACTTACTTAAACGTTTAAAAAATGAAATCACTAAAGACGAATGGAAAGCCAAAAGACTTTCAAATTTAAAAGTTCAAGGTGAAACACTGAAAAAAGGTAACCGTCATTTTAGTCTTAAAATAGAGGATAATGTATTGATTTTCAAACCTTCACGTAATGAAAAGTTTACTTTACATCTGCCTAATCTTAAACCAAATTATAAGAAAAAACTTGAACTTTTACAACTTAAATGCTCTTTAAAAGAGCAACCGTTTCAAGTTGAGCTTAATGAGAGCTTCATTTACATTTCTTTTGATGAAGTTAAGGAACCTACACCAAAGGTCATTGAAAATCGTTACTTAGGTATTGACTTAAACCCATCAAATATTGGATGTTCAATAATTGAAACTTTAAAAGACGGTTCAATTAAAGTCATTGCTGTAAGAGAATATTATGTTAAAGTGTTGATAGACAAGATAAAAGTATTAAATGTTGCTTCATCCGACCCAAAGTTTAAACATCTAAATAATAAATTGAACTTTGAAACGATAGAAATTGCAAAGTCGGTTAACGAACTTGCAAAAGAGTATCATTGTAAAGGAATTTTCATTGAAGACCTAAAGTTTAAAGACAAGACAGATAAAGTACACTCTACATCATTCAACAGGTTAACAAAGAACTTATGGAAACGTGAAACGTTTTCTTCTAACTTAAAGAAAAGAGCAACCTTAAGTGGTCTTACTTTCTATGAAGTTAGTCCAATCTACTCATCTGTCATTGGTAATTTAATGTACAACTTTACTGACCCAATAAATGCCTCAATTGAAATTGCAAGAAGAGGCGCACAAGTAATATTTGAAAAAGAAAAAATGAAAAGGAAATTCTATCCAGAATTTAAAATAAGTTCTCTAAAGGACCAATGGAAGGAACAATTTAGTGAATGTAAAGACTGGAGAGCAATATTTCTTAATTTAAAAAACTCTAAAATGAAGTATAGAGTTTCTCTGTCTAGTGAATCATTAGGAAGAGTTTTTAGCTTAAACTGTGTAAAAAGTTTTACTTTTTATCATAATTGTTCATTCAGTTAAATAATTTAAGTACTTTATTCATCAAGCATTATGTGTTATAAATTGTTTCAATGCTTGTCTTATGGTTTTTTTCCATTGTTTCTTTTCTACTAAAATAGTAATAGCACCATTAATTTTTTTTTTGCCTGTTACTACTGGTTGTAACCCATCACCACTTACAGCGAACAATCCGTTATCATCGTAAATTACATTCGGTGCTGAACCAAACCTTGTCCAAGTTTCTATTACAAAATCTACTTCATATTTGTCAAAGTTTTTTCGGATAGCATTTGAAATCTGTTTTTGTATTTCATCGACCCGTTTGTTTTTACTGTCTTTTTTATAGAGTGCGTCTCTTTCATCTAATAAGGCACTGATTACTGCTTTTTCCATCGTTATTAAAATTTTATCAAGAGTTATGTTCTTTAATGATTTTACGTAATTCTTCCCATCTGCCGCCGCACTTGCAGTTGCCTACTCGTTTGGCATTCATCGTGCCCTCAGTGTGTCTGTTCAGCAGATGCCTTGCCATCGACATGTTGAACTTCTCGCAGCTGAAGCCGTCCTTATCCGCTGTTAAGAATATACAACAATCCGTCGTGCCTGGTTTGCATACGTCTTTAGCATCATAGTTCTTGACCAACGTGCCGCTGTTGCCGTGCGTCATGTATACAGTAGGCACATCGTCGTCGAATATGTTTAGCTTTATAGTCAGACATTCGTCATCAAGCTCTAATACTATCTTACGACCGGTAAGTTCTGTCAGTCTGGATTCTATTTCATATCGCGTGTTAGTCCATCCGAATCCAGGCTCTGGCATTGCCAGAGCGATGCCAAATCGCTCTAATTTGTTCCCGTTGTACTCACGAGTGTATTGTATGATACGATCGCTATCCATGATCTTGATGGAGAAAATCTCGCGACCAACTACCGCCACGGCAGACTTGCCGTTGTTCTTCTCGAAGAAATCATATATGATTGGCGCTATGTCTACTCGTCGTCCGCTGTTGTGTGGACCATCACATTCTGTATCCAGCATTATTGGCTGGTCCCAAAAGCCTATGAAGCTTAGCGTGCCCTCAAGCACATTTAATGTCTTTTTTTTCATTTAGTTTTTGATTTGATTTTATCTCGGACGATACAGGCCAGTTCATACATTTCATTATTTACCGCTTTTTCAAGAGCTAATTCCAGTTCTTGTATTGATCTATTATCGTCATTATCTAAAAAAACGATCTTTTCTGCTGCTTCAGCTTTGTGCAGTCTAGCAGAAAGGCTGTGACAACATATAGGCTTAAACTTTAATGTCTCGTTCGCCTTTTCGTGTAGGTTGTTACGGAAATTATTGTGATTTATCTCGGTTACCGTGCAGTTTGTTACGTGATATGACTGCAATGCAACTATAATTTCATCTATTTTGCTATTGCTTAAGAATGAAAACATCAATACAGTACCGAAATTTGCACTCCCCGGTACTTCATCTGTTTCAGCACTCACAAATGGATTAAGTACCTGAGTAATCAAATCCACCATTAGATTAGAACCGCCAATTTTTATTATCAAATATCGCTTCATACTTGTTTAATTTATAATTTATGATGTAAAGATATGCAATTATAGAATACGAAAAAAATTAATGGAAATAAAAATGTGGCAATAGTAATTATACAACTAGATGTTGTACATAATAATAAATTGTTGGAAAGAGAACAATTTTACCTTGATTATATAAAACCGATATATAACATAGCTATTAATACAACTTCTCCAAATTTAGGTAAAAAATGTCAGAAGAACATAAACAAAAAATTAGTGATGCGAACAAAGGTGACAAAGCTTATTGGTATGGTAAAAAATGTCAGATGAATCAAAAGAATTAAATAGACAAACACATATAGGTAAAATTTGTACTGAAACAACAAAAAAACGAATGTCAGAAAAAAGAAAAGGTAAGTATATAGGTAAAGACAGTCCATGTTGGGGAATGCAGGCATCTAATAAAACTAAATTAAAAATGAGTGAATCACATAAATGTTTCTACTCAGATGAAAATAATAAAAAAATAACAATCCGATAGAATGAAAATCTGGTGGATAAATAGAAAAAACAATAAAAAATGGTAATAACTGAACTTTTGGGCACGGAATCTATATCTGGATCAAGATTCACGATTAACTCTAACTTTAACTCACTCAATGATGAGGTGACCAACATCGAATCGGTGTTCGGTCTAAGTCTAACATCGGGGAACATAGATGTAACCGCAGCCACGGGTGGATCCATCAAGGGCAAGATAGGTGCGTTCAACTCCTTGTCATTTCCTGCAGCGGGCACACCTACGATAACGCTAAACGGCGCTACCGGATTCATGACCGGCGTTAAGCTAACCCTGACATCTCAGATCATTACCCCGGCAGTTAACATCACACTTGGCGGCGCATTAAACAATTCCGGAACAGCCGTATTCGATGGTGTATCAACATTTAATGAGATAGTCAAGATATTAAATGGTCTTGTCTATAGCAAAATAGATGTTGGCGTCACAGGAACACACACTGTGCTAAACAGCGATAGGGTAATCGTATTCGACGGCACAACATCACCGGGGTCGTTATCACCGACGCCAGATGTTGCACTCATAGACGGACACGTTATCACATTCGTGAAGAAGGGCACAGGCGCTTGCTTATTGGATCCTACAAACATCTTAGGATTTTCTACTGGTTCTATCGATTTTTCTACTAGTGCTTACAAGTCGTCAATTACACTGATGTGGAGCTCTGCAGATGCAAAGTGGATCATCATCAATTCGTCTAACATGACAATATCGTAATGGAGAAAAAATCGGGCATATACCAAATTAGAAATCGTTGTAGATTTACAAAAGGATGTATTCCTAATAATCACAGAAAAATAAAAATAGATAATGAAATTTATGAGAGTATATCTAAAGCTTCATATATTTTAAATATTCATAAATCTACAATTGTACATAGATTAAAATCTAATAAAAACTTAAAATATACATATTTATAATGGCTGTCGCTCCTTTTATCCGTCCACTTCAAGTAACCGGCGGAACGTTCTACACGTTCAGCTCTTCTGCCGAAGATCTGGGTATGACCTTCTCAAATTCTGACACGAAGTTCAGGTTCACGAAGTATGTATTATTGTCGATTCCTAACATTGCTACACCGGCGTATCAAGATAATAAAATCCAATTTGACGCGATTGATGGCGCGCTCATCAACGGGCTCAACGGTGACTTGAACATCGATCTGGCTCAATCATTCCAATCATATTGCCTCAATTTGGAGGCCATGCTGGTATCAAGACCAGAGTACGACAGGACCGCCAAACAGAACGTAGCAGAGAAGGTTTTCTGGAAGTGGATGAAAGAGGTGGGTGCCATCAGGTTCACACCTGCTAACTCCATGCAGTCAACGACTAACCTTACAACAGATCCGAGATGGACTGAAGAAGCAGACGTTACGACCGGACAGGTTAGGTACCAGAAGATGGTCAAGTACATCGGCGACATCGACATCGTCAATGCAGTACAGAACAATGTCAACGCATACACCGAGATATACATACACATTCCCACAAACGACGGGCACACGCCATTGATAATGTTCAAGACCGAGTCAGACGATAATTACCCGCAGGACTTCACGCTCATACACGAGCCGATGGACCCGCTCAACAACGAGATCATATTCGGTAGGAACTACTACGACACGCAGCCGGCAGGCCTAAGCATAAACGCGTTCTTCGACCAGGACACGCTAACAGAACCAGATAGCTATTTCTGGAACGGGGCCACGCTAGCGTTCGACATACCACAGAACTGGTACGACCCGAAGACCGGGCCTAATTCGTTCTTCACCGATGTCAACTTCACCGATTCTACTAATGACAGGATCAGGAAAGTGTACGGGCTTAACTCAGTTGAGTACACCAGAAGCAGGCTGGACGGGATCAAGCTGGACTTCGATCCGATCAACTACAAACCGGTTGCTGACAATCCTAGAATATCGACGTTGCAGGAATACAACAGTACGGTTGACGCGGAGAACTTCGAGTTCAACGCAGTGCTCGTGTACTACGACGTGTTCGACCCAAACAACACATCGGACTTCGCCACAAACCTTTACGGAATATTATTCTTAGAAAACGTGGAGCAGATCTCCACCGAGTTCGGCATACCTAGGTTCAAGAAGTTCAGACCAAACGTTGTTACGAAACTTAACGGTAACTCGTATGGATTCAAGATAAACCTCAAGTTCGACACCTCTGTAGATAACGTCGGGGTTGAGAAGGCCATAAATGACTTCAGCAGCTTCTCCATGGAGCTTTTTGTTGACTCGATGAACATCCTGCAACAGGCTTCGCAGGTGATGAATGACCAGACCACTGCATTCATAGGACTGGCAAACAGGGTGGCAACACTAGAGGACCAGATAATCAACTTGTCGACGCAGAGCGAGATCAACATGAGACTCGACAACCTAGAGACTAGCTTCCAGGTCAGCCAAGCGTTGTTCAACAACACTAGCGACATCGTCTCACTGATCAACAAGACTAATGACGAGCTAACTAACATCATCAACAACCAGACTAGCATTGAGGTAGCTTACAACTTGGACGCCGTCAAGAAGGGGGACGGAACGGACATCGACAGGTCGGTGCCTAATCAGGTAAAAATCCTCAACACGGTACAGGGCTTGACAATAAGCAACACGGATCCGTTTCAGGGCGACGTTACAGCAGGGCTAACTGTCAAACTGCAGAAGTACAACAACTACTTCAGACACTACGTAGCTGGTCTTACGCTAACTGCGACCGGCGACATTGTGTTCAACATAAACGACACGGACGTTAAGTGGAAGAGAGGACAGACATTCAGACTAGTCATCGAGGACACGCTTGACCTTGTGACATACAATCTAATAATCAAAACGGATGCAGAAAACAAGTTTGGTTTGGGCTCGTACGGGATGATAATCGCATCACTGTCAGGACTAGATTTCGACACGGCAAATGACAGGCCGATATGGGATATTACATGTGTTGACGAGGTGAACTATGTCTTTATTGTTGATCAAATAAGATAGGTAGATGAATGTACAAAATGTAAATATTATTAAAGACGGATCTTACTATAAAAGAATGTGTCCATGTGAAACATGTGGTACTCCGCGTTATTTACGTTGTACTAAAACAAATTTGGTTACTACATATCGACCAAATTGTAATAAATGTACATTAAATAAAAATAGGCCGGCTCGTAAGAATAAAATAGTTGACGAATTTAAAATAATTGACACGCCAGAAAAATCATATATTTTCGGATTTTTATGGGCAGATGGTCATTTAAAATTTGGTGGAAATTCTAGTGGAAATTCTATAAAATTGTGTATTCATGCACAAGATGAAGCGGTACTCGATTTTATTATTAAACATATCGGTGGTAAAAAATTTAATAGAGATTATATTGATAAGAATACAAATAAAATAGTTCTGCGACGAACATGGGAATTAAATTCAAACAATATTTACAAAAATTTTAATTCGTTAAATTTTCGTAAAAATATAAATGCAGTACCAGAAGAATACATTTCACATTTTATACGAGGTCTTATAGATGGCGACGGGTGTTATAGCATAAAACAAAACAAGAATTGGATAGATTCAATTTTTATCACATCTGATTATAATCAGGATTGGTCTTTTTTATCAAATATTGATAAAATAAAAAATCATATCATAAAACGTTATGTAAAATCAAATGGTAAGGTTTCATTATTTTATATTTCAGGTAATCAACAAGATAAAATAGATTTTTTAAAATGGATTTACCAAAATTCGTCATTTCATTTTGATCGAAAATATAATAAAATTCATAAATTTTTATAACATGTCAAACACAAAAAATAGCATTTCCTCGGTTCTCGAACAGTTTCTGATTCTACAGAAGAACTCGTTAGAGATAATATCCAAGCTCCAAGAAGTGGCAACTTCTTCGCGAGAGAACGTTACATTCAACATAACCGAGGATGACGGCACCATAACGCAGAGCGCTGTGCCTTCACTTGGTTTCTACAAGAGCGAGATAACCAGGGTTGAGAACACCGTGTTGAGCTTGACCGGACTTGGCGACTCTAATGCTGTCATAAAGATGCCAGACGGAACTACCAAACAAATATTTGCAGCGTCGGTTTTAAGAGATCCAATCAGAATAGGAACGCTGCAGGTGCCTAAGTCGTTCAATATAAAGAACAACTGGTTTTTCGAGAGCTTCCTGAATCCTTTGTTATACATTAGCTACGATGTGGCGGGACAGGTCCCAGGAGACATGGAAAAGGCGGTCATGAAGAGGATCATAGTTTACGCCGATACCGATGACAAGAAAAACTGGTATGACTCCAACTACAAGGGCAGAAACGACGTGTCGCACGATGCTTTCCTTATCGATCTTGACGTAAATAATATACAGTACTTCCTAGACGAGGACACTGTTAACTTGCCACTATCTGTAATACGTTACTCTGGCAGGTTCGACATAATGGGAATTACTGACGAGGACGTTGACATCGTATCAAACGAGAAAACGATAACTGTCAAGAAGAGAAAGTACAAGCTTGACAAGCTAACGTACACGGACGTGTTATCGGGCACGGCAGATAGCAAGACCCTCGAGAAGGGTAACATACTAATAACAGCTGACGGATCCAAGTACGAGATCGACTCAGTAGATGCAGGCAAACGACAGGTCGTCTTACGAAGGATAGCAGGCACACAGGCCATCACCATCGGCGTAAATGTGCTCACTATCTACTCACAGACATTCGCCAGCAAGGAGATACAGATCAACGTTGGTTTCGACGAGAGAGAGATCATATTCCTAAAACCGGTCGAACCTAAGTTCAACGTGGCAGCCTCAACGTGGTCGCCGGGAACTGCTATCTGGACAAACGAGCTAACAATACAGACGGCTACAGGCTCTGATACATTAGAAAACTTCTACAAGAACCAGGTGGTAGATTTTGGCATGCAGTTCATGAACGCTGCCAAGGAGAACATGGTGCCGTCATTGTTGGGCGAGACGCCTAACGTGCCTACGCTTGATCCGACCAACTTCAAGGTCGTATCGGTGAATGATCACAAGAAGGACACAAAGGAGAACGAGGACATACAGAACAAACTATCCAAGAAAGTAGCGCTGGATAACGAGATCAAGCAGCTTGATGAGGCCATCGACGGCAAGAAGAACGACTTGAACAACAACTCAACGACAAAGTCGGACGCGGAGAAGAGGAAGATAAAGACCGACCTTCAGACGCTCGCGAGAGAAAAGATCTCAAAGGTCAACCTGTACTCGTCCGTCGTCAAGGAACTTTCGGCGAAAGCCAAGAGCAACCCTACCATAGCAGGCGCCAATAAATACAGGGTGAGAGGCTTCTGGCCGATACCTGCGCCGGTTGACAGTGACACTACGCTTCCACAAGAGGTCGTGCAGTTCAGACTATCTTACAGGTACATCAAGAAAGATGGAACAGCGCCACAGACTCGACAGATGGAGTTCCAAGACATCGACGGCGTTGCCAAGACTGGATTCTTCTCAAATTGGACCGAGGAGAGGACCGAGATCAGGAAGAAAATATTTAACATAGATACAGGTTTCTATGAGTGGGCAACCGAGGACGTAGCAGACGCTGACGCAGTTAACATAAACCAGCTGGACATATCCATCAGCAAGGGCGAGCAAGTTCAGTTGAGGATCAAATCTGTGTCCGAGGCAGGATGGCCTACTAACCCATTGGAGTCAGCTTGGAGCGAGTCGATAACAATAGACTTTCCAGACGACCTACAGATAGAGGACGAGACCACAGCAATATTGAGCGAGACCGCTGCCGAAGAGACAAGGGTAAAATTCCAGGAGGAGCTTAGCGCACGGGGATTGGACTTGCACCTACTATCGTCATTCACTTCTGGCGACAGGTACTATGGTCATCAGGCCACAGACATCACGTCTGGTTTCTTCACGCCGGAGGGGAAGGTAATAGACCTTTACGAAAAATTGAAATCGATTGATACGGAACTGACCACGCTTAAACAGCTAATACTGACGGCCAAAGGATTTCTTTCGTTGTTTCTTATTGACTCTGACGGTAACGTCACAAACATCGGAGCGAACTCCACAACACAGGTATTCGCAGGATACTACAAGGAGCTAATAACCACTGGAACCGGCTCATCTGCCGTCCTATCGCACGGAAAGGTCATCACCAAGTCGTACGTTCTCAGGATAGAAAACGGCGCGGCCACTGCCTTAGAATTGGCCAGTTACATGCCTGGCGGTACTAGCGTCAAGGTCGACGACTCGGCAAATCCATTGAATACGAACGAGGACTATAAAAATAACCGCAAGTACGACCTGGTGCCCATTACTTTGACGAACGCCGGAACCGGCTCATACAACTCGTTACAGCAGGTGGCGCCATTTCAGTCAGCACAAGTGAAGAGTCTGTGGCTGTATAACAGAGAGAGATCGGTTGGACTAGAGGACGACCTGTACGGTCTCACGACACCAGGCAATCCTAACACGACTACTGGTCAGCAGGTAACTGGATACACCGGTACAATACCGCAAAACGGTTGCTACCTGTTCCCGACATTACCTGGATCCGGTGGTAATCCGGACATTTGGAACGGAACAGCACCTGGAGTAGGCGGCGGAACGTTGACTGAGTTCTCCATACACAAGGACCACCCAGATCTTACTGGCGCGTACAACATTGACATGATAGAGCCAAATGTAAACACGGACTTGACTTTCAACTATCCTAAATTTATGCACTCAGACTTCTTCTATAAGGATTCTACAGATGCTGACGGGAAGAAACAGTTAAAACACATTATACCAAACCAAACTACTGCGCCTACTACAACGACCACTGATGCCACGCACTATCCGGCTAAATTAGGATTTTATGCAAATGATGAGTACTTAGTTGGTAAATATTCGTGCGGATCATACCTATACTTAGCGCCGTTGAACTATGACGTTATAGCCGTGGACGGATCCACAGAGTTGGCAAAAAAACTACTCGAGTTTGGCGAAGAGCAGTCGGTAAACATACCGCTTGTGTTCCAGTTCAGGTGCTCTGACAAATTAGGCAACATCGGCGGATACCGTAGCACCGGTAACATATCCAACATAACGTACATCAAGAAGATAGGCGTTGACATACAGGCAAGGAACGAATCGTTGTTCTCTTTTGACATCGAGGTATCTTGCAAGTACGAACAGGACTCGCTAACGAGACCAATCTACGTACCTAACGTTGCGCTAGACAGACTAAGCGCCATCAGGACCCAGGCTTCTTCTTCAGGAACGAGCTCTAAATAAAAACGAAATGCCTCTCGAGAGGCATTTCTATTATTATTGCTTTTTAATTGATAGCAAACTTTCTTATACACCTTACGTCAGTTTTGCTGGGTAATTTCGTTTAAATTGATAGCTGTGTGCAAGCAAAACCGAACGCATACAACCACCGTTAGGCGTAATTGTAACGCTCCTTGAAAAGTTCGTATGTTTCATCCATCTTTCCAGCCAATTTTTTCGAAAGGGTAGAATCAACTTCAACCACTCTCCAAAAATCCAACTTACAACAATCACGCTCTAAATCCCTATCAAAGTTTGGTATTTCTTCTTCCGTTTCATTTTACTTCTTCTATTTTTTCCATTTTATTAAAATTGGGGGCTGTTTACAAGTTGCTATATTTGCACTATTGTGTTAAGATTTCAATTTGTTATGTAAATATACGAATAAATTTATAAAAAAATTATTGGTAATTTATTTTTACTTTATTTGTATGATTTGAAAAAATGAATCTTGACCCAAAGTTGATGACGAAATGTATATTTTTTCGTCTTTAAAAAAATAAAATAACTTATCTACACTATCACTGGTTAATAAAATGATATTATTATTTTTCTTTAAAGTACAAGTTGCCAAACCTTCAGTATTTCTAAATTTAACCAGATATACACCTGTTTCTGCCACATTATATTTACCAGTTATTACATTATAATCACCTGTATTTACTAAAGTACTATCAAATATCATTATAGTATCTACACCAGTATAATATGTATTCATAGTACCAAGATATGCAGATGCGGGTTTGCCAGCATTCAATGCGTAGGGTACTGATAATAATTGGGATGCACCAAGACTAATCATTACTCCTCCAGTATCTACAGATAAGTTAAGCCAATACGACGATGTTGCCCAATCAATGTCTGCAAATGTTCCAGATAAAGAATCGCCTTGTCCAACATTGACGGAGAAATATCCAGATGCTGATGTAATAATACCGCTGTGCAGTTCACTGTATACAGTATCTGATAATGAATTATAAATATCAAATTTAACATCTATTGTATCATTAGCGTATGGATTCCCTGCTGCATCTTTAAGCGTTGATTGAAAAGCGAATGCCTGTGGTGCCTGTGCCATACTTATCGCAGACATTAAACACATTATTAAAATTATTGTTATTTTTTTCATTTTTTTTCAGTTTAAAAAGTTAATATTTAAAATTTTATGAACATTACAGATTTATATCCGGGTACTACCATAATATATGTACCTGACGATAGGTTCGTGACATTAATTTGTTCGGTTGTTGACATAAACACCAGATTACCGGTCAAGTCATACATATTAATTTGTGTAGACTTTGGAACGTCAACGAATAACGGTCCTTCGGTTGGATTTGGATACACAGAGAACGTTTTCTTATCTGGTATTTCCATTATGGAAACAGCAGATGTTGTTATCTCTGATTGACAGCCGCCTTCTAATGTAATAGTACCAGTACCATTTTGATATTTACCAAATGATATACCACCTGCTGCATTAGTGGCAACTATGTTGCCGTTTGTCTCTGTCCACGCAACTGTAATTTGTGCGTTAGACTGTAATGTAATCATGACGAGACCGATCATGAACAACCAATTTAATTTTTTCATAGTTTTAATTGTTAATTATTAGTGTTAATTTAATTTATGATGTAAAGATACTGATAAATTTTGTAATAAAAAAAATATTTTGTTAATTATTTTCGTTCTTCTGGTGCACCGCAATAAACCCGTTATCAGTTTGATCAAATTCAAACTGAATAGTTTTAAATTTAATTGTTGATGCTTCCATTTAATTATCCTGTTGTGTTATTTTAATTTGTTATGTAAAGATACGAATAAATTTGATATAAAAAAATTATTGGTAATTTATTTTTACTTTTTCTTTGTTACCAATGCGTAACTAATACTATCATTTCCATATAATAGTATGTTGTAAAATATAATAGTATGTTGTAAATGTATAAATAACAAAAAAGAATATAAGATTGGGTTATCTTTATGTCGTTTATAATAATTTAGATGGTACAGAAGTTAAAATATGGAATAGTATTCGGGAAATTATAGAAACCTGTGATGATAGACTTAACGATCATTTAAACAAAGTTTTAAACAATAGAAAAAAATCGCATATATATATGCAGGGTGCAGAGATAGTAATCCTCGGTATAATTTTATTTGGAAATATATAAAATAATGATAAACACAAAATACCTTTCCGACAAATCGTCGTCTTTCGGTCTGATCAGAAGTAACCCTAAGATAACAGGTAACGTAAAAATTACAGTGGACTCTACAGGTATGGTGTGGCTCAATACCATCAATGCCACGAAGGAACTATCGACATCTGACCTTAAGAAATACAGGACCACACAGACGTCCACATACGCGTCTGACCTCAAAAGGTTCATAGGTAAGCTCCCGCCGGATATAGTGTTTAAGGTGAAGCCAGGCGCAGATCCAGGCGCGACTTCAACTTCATTCCAGGATCAGTACGACTTGTTTTACTCTATGGGCGTCCAGCCTCTGATAAGCGATGCGTACAGTGAAGACTACTCGTACTTTGCCCCTATATGGATGAGGGACACATTGCCAGACTACTTCGTAATATTCAGGGTGAACGACCCGTTAGATTTTCCATACAACAATAATGTCGGAGAAACTGACCTAGTTATTGGTAAGGAATATAAAGTCATGGGCGCCGGATACAACGTCATATACGAGAACAAAATTTATACAGATGGACAGACGTTCACTGCAGTTGCCAGCACAATTTACTCGGTGTCTTCGGGCGCCGGAATCGTGGTGGACCTGGACGAGAACAAGGAGCTTCCGTTAGACTACTCCAAGATGTTCAGCGACATAGTTGCTAAAGCAGAGGTCGTGGAGACATTCGACCTAACCGAGAACAGCAAGATAGGCAAGTACATAAGGAGAATACAATCAGACGCCAGGTTTCCACAGGCGCCGATAACCGTACGGTTCGACGAAGGCCTGCTTACCACATGGAACGGCATATCTTACAAGGACGGATCGATGACAACAAAGGGCGAGAGACTAGATAAGTTCTGGGAAGATGCGCAGACGCAGATAGATTTCGAGGAGTACATAACAAACGGTTTTGAACGACAGGGAATCATATCTCCTTTCATGCTCAACCTTGAATTCCTGTTCGACGACGAAACGGCGAGCCTATATTCCATACCTAGATACTTCGGGTTCTACGTCAACAAGAGCGAGATAGGATCGTTTCAGCTGAGTGGTCAGCAACTGTACGACAACAGGAACGTGTCAGGCAACACGCCATTGCCAAAGAGACCGAACAGGGGATTCAAATATCAGGACGACGACTACTACCAGAACAACCCTAATGGCGTCAAGCTATTCTACGAGAACCCTAACGGAATCATACCGGATTCGACATACTTCGAGCCTGCTAATTTCGAGCCAAGGTTCTACTGGATACAGGACAAGAAGGGCAAGTTCTACTCGTTAGATAAATTGGGCAGCGTGTACAATACGACCGATACTGACATAGTTATTAGGAACAAGAATGTTAACCTCGGTGACTTGACAGGACAGTTTGACGTTATGTTACAGGGCAAGGGATCTTACCTGACAGATAACGGCAGATCATACATCACCATAAAGGTAAAAGATGAGCTGTTCCCTAACGATACAATAAGGATATACTGGAACATAGGATCGCAGACTGACTCGTTTGGTAAATACGACGAGATAACCGGTGCTGATCTTAGGAGAACATTCAACGTGTTGCCTGGTGGAACAAACGTGTCCATATACGGCAACGTTTCCACATTGTACAACAGCGGTGATGTGCTAGGGATTACTTACGCGCCGGACAACAGAACCAGCAGAACCATAACAAGCGTTCCGACATACATCGCGCCATACACCACATTCACGATAGACCAATCCATCAATCCAACGGCGACCGGCGGTTACATAGACATACAACCTGGATGGGGTAAGGGCAGTGCGCTGTCAGCACAGAACAACAACCCGATATATTTTCATCCATTCGGAACGCCAGATGACGTCGTCATAGCCATTGCAAATGCGTTTAATATGCTGGAACAAAGGACGTTCGATGCTATAGCGATAGGAGATACATGCGTCATACGTATGAGAACGGGCCGGTCGGTTACAAACCAGTTCTTCGCCAAGTTCAACATGACCTTGTCAAATAGAGTAGAGGTACATGGCATTGACTTATCATTAAATCCTACTGCATCATACAACTTCGAGGGTGGCACGGACAGGGCAAACATCAGGTTGAGAGTAGAACTCGACGACCTAGAAAAAATGTCAGAGCCTGATGTGTACGTCAAGTCGAAATTAGGCGTGTCAAAGATAGTGCATGCTGGCAGATTTATGGATGCTGTCATACAAGAGGTTGGCGGCAGTGATCCGTCGGACATAGATGGATTCGACAAATACGCTGTGATAACAATAGAGGACGTGTTGGATATGCCACTAATAGGAAGCACACAGGAGTACGTGGCATACACGCTATTCAGAATACCTGTCGGCATATTCTCGGTGTTTAACGTCAAGGACATGGACGGAGATTTTTGGAGTTCCACATACAACAGGAGTCCAGAACACGAGTTTAAGAGGTACTTCAACATACCATCGGGCGAGAACATGCTGGTCATCGGTAGGGAGTACTACATTTTCAGCGACACGTCAGTGGCAGCGACGGCGATAATACACGGACCGAGCACTGTTTACAGTGGTAACTCTTTTGTGGCTACGACTACAGATTTTACGGTGTCATCTGGCACCCCGTTCGTCGTATCAAAAATATTCTTTAGTAAATCATACTCAGAGGCGGACGTACTACAACCAGGAACTTATGAAGTACTTGGCGATCCATTTACTGATACAGTAAATTTTTATACAAATACAGTTCCATTTCCAGGTATACCAGCTAATTTAATTTCACCTTTACCTGCCGGATCAACATTTACATTATTATCAACAGGGTCATTCAAAGTTGTGAGCGGAATTCCAACAATTGTCCAACCGTCGATAGACATAAACACTGCTGACGGCGACCTAAAATCGTTCCCTGGATTCTCGAAGTTTAAGGACTTCTTAACCATAGAAGATGAGAACGTTGACAAGAACACAGTCGCGTTCAAGCTGAACGACAAGTATTTCTTCAACGATCTAACGTCTGAGTACGACTATTTAAAAGAGAATTTCAACAAGGAATTGGCGACCAAGTCAAGGCTGGTCCAGTATATCACCAAGTGGGTGTTCAAGGGCGGTCTCGACGTGAGGGACAACCTGTACAGACTAAACACGCACCCTGTATTCGGGACGTTCAACTTCGCTCCTTCGTTCAACATTAAGACGCAGAATCCAGAAGCATTCACGCATGAGTGGTATTACCTTGAGGGCACGCCAAACCAATACTCGGACACGTACGCTAAGGATAACTACTACTTCTTTCCGGACATGTTAGATTTTTCTAAAATAACCGATGCTAATCCATCTGTGTCTGATTATTTTACGCAGTACTTCACGTTTCAGCCTACTGCAGATTCACCTCTTCAAGAAAGATACACCATATTCGACTACAACACAGAAATCGGTTTGTCCGAGACATTCTTTCGTGGCGCTAAGATAAGAATAAAAGAGATCATACGAGACACACAGGCGGTAGAGCTTCGTGGAATCAAGCCACCGTTCAAGCAGAATTCGACGATGTTCGACGGATATAAGTTCACGTCGATATTGCGCGTCAAGAAGGAAACAAAAGATGTTGTAGAATCTCCTATAGAGATCCAGATAATCGAGAACGTCACGACAAAAACGATAACGATGATAATCGATGTGATAATCGAGGACTACAGATCGTTGAGTCTTGAGGACCCCGGATTCTTAGGTACAACAGATTCTCCATACATAGAGTATCCTGACACGCTAGATGCAGCAATAGACTACACGCTATTGTACTCGATGAAGAGCAAAAAGATCGAGTCCACATTTATAGATATGTCTAATAATTTCATAAAAGGACTGGACACAAACAAGATAGGTGACATAAAACTTAGTGTGTCGCTAAACCTGTCATCGCCATCTGGCGCTATTAGTACTAATATGTACATAAACGTATTTGACAATCCTAACTACGACTGGGACCTCAGGGATGAAGTCAAGAACTTCAATCCTATTAACACGATGTACGGCAACTTCGCATTCGGTGATACCAGTTTTCCAGCAGCAACTGGCGCTAATCAAACACAGATATTGTTTCCCATAACAGGAACGTTTACTGCGCCAGTCACGCCCATATCAGCAAATATAAGCATACCATACGGATCTACGTTCGAATGGAACGGATTCGCTACGTACATAAACGAGGGCGGCAAACTGTACTACGAACCTATAATGCAGAGACTGTCTTTCGCCAACGTAGCGGCTAAGATCAATGCGTTCAGCAGTTTCATCAAATACAGGTCGTTCCAATGGGACGGTAGCGTTACAGAAGAAGTGGATCCTAAGTTTTACATCGAGTTTGTCGCACCTGCTACCATCATGAAGAAGAACTCTTTGCTACCTATACCTGATGATGACAAGCCAGAGGAATTTGCCAACGAGTCCGTAATAGGAACCGTATTGACGCGTATAAACTCGGCACAAACCATCAACAGGTACGGTGGTCCGTATGAGCCTAGATTTAGAAACGTCTTCCATTTCAAGGATCAAATACACGATGCGTTACCGCACCCTAATGACGTCAGCCCAATATTTGACTTGTCTTTCATGCAGGCGACGTTCAATCCAGATGTAGCAGGATTCGGTTTCATAGAAAATTTCGGATACCTGAAGGTGGCTAACACGGACATACTTACACTAGTTCACAATAATAAGTACACCGCAGCATATCCGCTGGTGGACGAGGTAGCCGTAGACAGGATGAACTTCCCCGTGTTCCAGTCTAACTGGGATCCAGGTTTCTGGCGAAAGTTCATCAACAAGCGCAAGTACAAGTACCAGGCTGGAACCAGGGAGATGTTAGAGGTAAAGAATTTCATGGCCACGAAGGTTATGAAGACGCCAAAGGACATCAGTCTGCAGACGTTCATCGTGACGCAGGTGTCAGACATCAAGACAATAAATACCAGAACGTTATCTGACGAGATAGTGTTTGCTGTGCAGTCTGCAGAAAATTCGCTAGCGATAAACAAGATAGTTGGTTACATAAACGTCCGTGCGCGTTTGTTGAGGTACCTAATAGAAGACGGAGCATCAACAGAGTTCGACAAGTACCTTATGCCTGAGTTCGGTGTAGGCGATCCGGATGTGCTGTCAGATGACGTTGTAGATTATCTAAGTCTGAATGTTTTACCTACGTTCCAGATAGATGCTGTGAAGCCTTACGTATACAAGTACAAGAGCATAAGCACGTCGTATCCTTACGTGGATGGTTCGATAACAGATGAACAGAAGATACAGAATGGATACAGACCTATAAGCGATCTAAGCACCAACAAAATAAGCGACTTTGTGTACAAATTCGAGTATAACGTCGAGGCAAGTCAAAATGTATCGCTTTCGTTCACTATTGATGTGAGCAAAATTTAATGAAAGAGTATATATGTTATGAAGATATGCAGTAAATGCAATATAGAAAAAGATGAATCTTGCTTCGGAAAACGAAAGGGCAAGACAGGTTGCGGACTTAGAATTATAAAACTTTAAATTTAGATAAAATGAACTTAGACTTGAATGAAGCAGAAAACCCGCAATTGAATATAGGTGCTGTTAGGCGTTCGTTGCCTTTGACAAACCAAAAGTTGTGGGAAATGGCAAAACTAATTACAGACAGACAACGGAAATCGAAAGAGTTTCCAACAGATAAAGTTGATTGGAATATGCTTGAAGAGTTTTGGTTTGATTGGTTGGAAGAGGAGTTGTTTGGCAATGACGCCAACCTGATCAGATAACATTAGTAAAGGAAATAAATAAATAATCATGGCAATACCACCAGTAACATTAAATCTACTTCAACTTCTCCATGGTGATGATCAACAGACATTCACCGACAAGATTAATTACAACCTAGATCAGATAATTTCTCTTGGAGGTGGTCCTCCTGGACTAACAGGAAGCATAGGTATACAAGGTGTACCTGGATCACAGGGTATAATTGGATTCACAGGAAATGCTGGAGATCCCGGATCCTACTGGTATGTGCAGTCCACAACGCCTGCTACATCTCCATCTCCTAACGTAAATGACTACTGGTTCAATATAGCTACGTTAGAGGTATCCCAGTGGAATGGTACGACATGGGTTAACATAGGAACGCTGACAGTATCTGGAGTCTTCAAAGAAGCATTGGGAGATACTGATAGACTCATATTCTCTAGCCCTACACCACTAAAATCGTTGGTGTTATCACACATAGATTACGGCATTGGCTCGCCATTAGCTGGATCGTACAAGCTCAAATTGGTCGGATCGTCCGGTAGCAACATTATGAATTTCGCGGTAGATGACGGCGGGGCAGAGAACCCTGCCGGTAAGCAGTCATACATCACGGTAAGCACAATATCTACTGGAAATACGTACAGTGTCGGATTAATAAACCCTGCCGGTCCCATAGAAATAAACGCGCCTGGCACATCATTTAAACTGGTCCCTCAGGCAGGATTAATAAGTGACTACGAGTTCAACGGAACGAGCCTAAAGATCCAGATTAATGCAAATGAGAGGAACTTGGGATTTGCAGCTGCTGCTGGTAGTGGACTTGGTTTCCATATTGGTCTACAGGACGCACTAACAGTACCAGCATCGAGAGGCCTATCCGTAATAGATCTTGTGACAGGGTTCAAAATTTCGCTCAGAGGAGCGCATTCAGATTCATTCGCCAGTGATGCTGCTAATTTTCCAAGTGGCATATTCTTCGATTCTAAGCACAACCAGATAAGCACAACAGCCGTAGGGTCAACACAGCTGTGGAGTAGATTCAGAAGTAGCGTCAGCATTTTGAACTCAATTTTCATGAATGTAACAGGTAAACGTACGTTTGATGATCCGGGATCGTCAGAACCTGGAAGATCCGCACAAGTAGAACTCAGCGTTGGTATAGATGCTGGGACATGGCACAGCCTATTGTTCTCAGGTGGTGCCAAAGACGCAACACAGGGAACTAGAGCTACACTTAGATTCCGTACGCCAACTGGTAACATAAGTTCGGCCATAGATTACAACGGATACTGGGCGTTCGGTTCTACTGCGTTCATAACTGACAACAACAGCACGACTGACGCGGGCAACATATTCTATTCTAAACTTAACATAGAAGGTCCTGTTACCCCTACTGTAGCCATGGGCAATAACTTGTTTTCTGGTATACATTTTGTTCCTGCGAATTCAACTGCAACATCTGACAGGATAATGGGAATCACAGCAGGTCTGTTCCACCCATTGGATGGATCTTCTGCTAGACAACGTACCAATGCTGGTATGTTCTTCACTAGGACAAATGCCGGTTCATATATGAATATCGAGTTCGCTACTGGCACAAATACCGGGGGCACTGGTACATTGGGAGCAAGAACCAGGATGTCGTTAATCGGAGACGGAACAATATACATGCACGGAATCAATAACGTGTCAACTAGCACTATAAGGGATAACAAGTTAATATTTGACGTGGATAAGAGCCCGTTTAACAAAGGTCTAACATACATAAGTAGCTTCGACTCCTTAGCAGATGGCCACACCGGGATGGCGCAAGACATCATATTGCAGTCTATCACATCAAATCAAATCAATTCGGACGACGCTAATTATAGAGGAGGAGGCTTCCTTGGTATAGGCGACTTCTCATGGTCCATAGGTAGAAAGCCGCAGACAAAGTTTCATGTTAATGGATCGACTACTTTCGGTACCAGAACAACTATAACGGATTACGATTCTGACGTGATGGCTAATGTCAGCAATGTCAACTGGACATTCGGCGAGTCGCACACAGCCAACGGACATAACGCATTAATACTCGGCAGTTACAATACTCAAGTATTAAATCCTGCCAGCAACGTAGTCGTTATTGGATCAGCTAATGGCGGCACGTTAATAAATAGTAGTACGCAGAGCAACATGGTAATCATACCGTCTTGGACTTACATGACTACCGAGTCGGTACAGACTGTAGCGTTTTCATCGATTCCTCCTGAAAAAGGCGGCACGTTCGCTGTGGGTTATACTGGTACAAACATTACCGATTTCTTGATCAACACACATACGACAAAGGCAACAACCAGAATACTGTATCTAAAAACTCGAAACGATGCCACACACGCTTCTAACGGGTTAGACATCATAGGTCTAACCTCAGCAGCTGGAATTAATGGTAGTACTATTAATAACGACGGTGGCACGTCATTAACGAATCCTGTAAAACAAGGATATTTTTTACACTGCATCGGACGCGAGTACATATTTACACAACAAGCAGAGAAGACTGTATTCATAGTGGACGGCTACGGCAAGACAGGTATCGGAGACGTGCCTATATATAAGCCTAACAACCCAATATATGACAGCAGATTTCCTACGACTTGGACAGGATTTTCTGGTCCAAATCCATCATACTGGAACGATAAGTTCAACTCGTTCTTACAAATTGGTATGCGAAATGATGTTAATATGCTAACAGGTATAGCATCTACCGTTGGCGGCGGTATATCGCTTGCGAACGGTATAGAAACAAGCGGTGTTGATAGAATTACACGAAATGATACGTCACGGTATTCTTCGATAGCGCACATAATAACTGACAACGTGACCAAGTCAAATACGGACGTTCTTCATAGTCGTCCGATGCTGATCGCCCCTGGCACCACGTATGGCGATCCATTAATTGATGGTAATCAGAGAATATTTGGTTCGTCTTTAATCATAAAAGGCGGCGAGGCCGGATCTAATACAACAGGTGGTGTAGTTAATGGTGGAGACGTCATAATACACGGCGGACGCGCGTGGGAGAGTAATGATAAAGATAATGTAGTAGATTCGACACTCAATAACAACCCAAGCACGGATGCAGGATACGGTAATATATCATTAGCATACGATTGGGAACATGCTACAACAGCAGGTGCGGTATCTATCGGTGTAGGCACGCCAGTTTCTGGTATGTATATTGGCAAGCTACGTTTGACAAAAACAGGTTCATCAACAGGCACTGTTCAAGTATTATCAGGCAAAGATTTTATGGGCAGATCCATAACTGCAACTGAAAATTCTAATGTTTATACTGTAACTGCTACAGTAACGTGGCCTACTCCATTTCCGACTGGTCAAAATTATTCGGTTATCTGTCAATTGGATACAACTAGTGCAAATCATTATACATGGAAAACGTATTGTATAAATGCAACTAATACTGGATGTGATATAACTACAACAAATGCCCCCAGCAATTGGTCCAGTGGATCAGTAGATATAAGTTTTATCGCTTTTTGTACAATATAAATTAAAAACAAGCAATAATGAAGAAAATATATTTTTTCGGGTGGACAAACTGTAAGTGGTTCATGAGGGAGATCGTGAAGATATACTCAAGCACGGACTCATATTTCTCCAAGAAGAGGATAGAGAGCGGCATCGCATTCATTATTGCCCAGTACGGGATGATAAAGTATTTCAACTACAAATATGCTAGCATGGACATGTACGACATGCTCTTGTGGGCAGGTGTCGAGTTCTCCGTATGCGGATACATAATCAATGGCATACAGGCTGAGAAGAAGCTGCACGACAACGTGCCAAATATTAAGGAAGAGTCCATAGAAGAAACGAAGGACGGTCCAATTAATTCATGATGAAAAAGTTTTTATTAATACTAACGTGCACATTGGTATGTGCTGTTTGTCTTGGACAATATCCGATAGTTGAGGAGTTCAACCCTGGCACATCATGGACGTTTACCAACGGTGCAGGTATACAGAACTACGGTCCGCCTGAAAATTATGCGACCATGAACATTGGTACAACGCCATACCCAAATAATGCAACTGTAACTATTACAAGTCCTGTCTATGATTTTACTGTATCATGTAGTTCTGATATAACAATTAGTTTTCCTATTAGTGGTGTTATTGAAAATGGATTTGACTTTCTATACTTTGAATATTTTAATGCTGGTGCTTGGGTTAATTTAGGTTTTTTTACTGGTAGTGTAACAGGAACATATACTAATACAGCAATTCCAAATACAACAACACAATTTAGATTTAGATTAGTTACAGATTGTTCGGTTAATGGATATAAAGGTGCTGGTTCACCTTGTAGTCTTATAGGGTATCCAACTACATGTACACCTAATCCAGGAAATTGTAATGATGCTATTAGTGTATATTATTATGACATCACAAGATTTACGATAGATTGTGCTACACTACTACCAATAGAACTATTGAAGTTTGATGGCTATAATGTTGATAAACATGTCAACTACTTATATTGGTTAACAGCGTCAGAAATAAACAACGATTACTTCACAATAGAAAGAAGTAGAGATGGTATATTTTGGACTTGGATAGGAAAAGTTGCCGGCATAGGAAATAGTAGTGAGATAAAAAATTATTACTTTGTTGATGATGCATATATTGACGGTGTCAACTACTATAGACTATCTCAGACCGATTTCGATGGACACTATGAGACATTCGACATGATCGTTATCAATACAAATACAATAAAGTACGAAGACCCGGTAGCATACTATAATTTGTTAGGACAATTAGTTGACAAAACCTATATGGGATTTAGAATATTGATATATAAAGATGGAACTGCATTACCCGTGCAAGTCGGATCGAAAAATCCAGAGGTTATAAAATAATTAAAGAATACATGATTAAGAAATTCAAGAGTTTCACCAGCATAAACGAAAAAGCTTCGTCCATAGTGCACGGTAACATGTACGATATATTATCGTTTCCTTCCGAGGACGAAGAGCTGCCAAGCATGATTCATGTGGAAGCTGGAGATGCAGGCATATTAGGCGTTAATGACGTGAACATTCCATGGGATGTCGTTAAACAGCTCGTCGAAAAATTTGCTAAGTAACCGACTAGAAATTTTCCTCTAGCGCAGCATATAATTCTATAGGTAATTGGTCCGCTGACAATCCAGACACGCCGCCATCGCCAGCTTCTAGTACCAATGCCTCAGGTCCGTCCTCTCCCTCGACAAATACGAAATCTATTGTGTAAAATCCAGCCGGAATCTTTTCGGCTATCTCCTTGATCCATGTAGGAGGCTTCAGGGCTTGTCCACCGGTGCCGTTGGCTTGCGCCCATGTAATCAGCTTGTCTTTGATAAAGAATGCCCTGTACTCCTCGTTTAACCCGTCAGGACGCTTCATCACATCGACGAACTCCTTGTAAACTATCCCGCCGTAGAAAAGATCTCCTCTGGCCTCTATCATATTAGTTGTGACCGACATCACTTCAGCCGAATTGCTCGAGTCATTTATCACAGTAGAACCTGGTGTTCCCTTTGTCGACTTAACCCAATCTTTAACGAACAGCTTCTTTTTCTCCCCGAAAAATTTAACTATCTCGGCGTGATCCACATCGGTATCGTTCACTATGAATGACTTCACTGCCCTTGACTCTAACAGCGGGTATATGTTTGGGTATACGTGACACGTATTATACTCGTCCGGCGTGGTACTCAGAACACACCCGCGCTTCTTCAGTTCGACATAAAATAATTGATACTGTTCCGGCGTCATCATCCATCCCCGGTATACCCACACGCTGGGCTCCGCCAACACAGGTATATTTTTAAACGATTCGTCTATGTCGTTTTTTTTGAATAAATCAAAATCAAATAACATGGCAGAACCGCCCAACAATCTAACGGCAGCATGCTCTGACTTGAAATCAGGGTCTATTATTCTTGCATCTAGCGGCAAGCATGGGAAAACAATTTGCAATTTCATCGTATAATAGTATAATGCCAGTTAGTGACCTGGCCAATTTTAATATACGAATATATATATATAAGACGAAACAAATGAGTCAAAACAGGAAACTAATAAATTCGAACGAGCAGGCTGATGCAATAAACATAATGATGCGCTTTAAGAGGATACACGACGACATCCAAGCTTTGGAGATTCAAATGAAAGAAATACAGACAACGAAAGACACGCTGCTTGACGATCTCGAGATGGCGCGTGCCGACGATAAGTACTACCAGTCAAAGTTAGAAATGATATACGGACCAGGTCAACTGGACACGACCACACTAGAGTGGGTAACTAAAAATGATGAAGATGAAGATACTAATGACAATGTTTAATTACCTCAAGGACCCTAAGGGTCAGAGGAACGTGCTGTTCACAGCAATCATAATAACGATAATATTCTTTAGAGGTTGCGGATCTGGTACGTCCGATGTAGATGCGATGATGTACGAGCAGAACATAAATGCGCTGAGGAACATCGTCAGGACATACGTCGCTAAGAACGGCGACCTAGTGTTCGAGAAGGCTGCTTTGTTGACCGAGTCCGGTGATTTAAAGAAGTACAACAAGGACCTTGCTGACGAAATGAAAAACCTCAAGGACAGAGCCATATTCCTATCCAAGATAAAGACTAAGGTAAAACATGACACACTATATTTAGAACCGAAGATAGATCCGTCTAGCATAACATACAACGTTGACAGTACGATAAAGATAATACCGTTTACATGGGGCGATACCACGGAATATGCGCCCGACAACTATCATAGGATAGCTGGTATGTACATCATAGAGGTAGACTCTAGCTTAAACGTATCCACCAAGAACTTCGCCATAACTACAGACGAGATTGGTATTTCGTTCACTACCGGTATAACCGAGAACAAGGACGGCCTGCTTGAGATATTCATCAAGTCACCGTACACAGGATTTACGCCGACTAGCATAGACGGCGCGTTAATAGATCCTAGAGAGTCAAAAGTAATAAAGAAATTCTTCCCGCCAAAGAGATGGGCCATTGGGCCATATATGGGATATGGATTATATGTTGGTAACGGAATTGGTTTAGCACCAAGTGTTGGCATTTCATTACAATATGGAATATTACAATGGGGTAAAAAGTAAAATATTGATTTATGAATAAATATAAAGTGTATGTTTTAAAAGATCCTACAACATTGGATATTATGTATGTTTGTTTGTAAAAAAAATTATCGAGTGAATTAGTAACAAATATTTACTAAATTTGTTACAAAAAATAATAAAATTAGCGTGTCAAGACCAAAAGCGAACTTGGAAATTTATCTGGAAATATCAATAATTTAATAATGAGTAATACATCAAGATGGGTACAATTAGCGCCTTATTGCTTGCTAGAGTATCAGTACACAAGTCCTTCATCACCTGAAGATTATAGTTTCGACTTCATTCGTATAAATAACTCCATAATGGACTACATTCATTTAATGAATGTGGATAGCGCGGATGATACAACTAAAAATACTAGAGAACGTAGTGCCGTACAGATAACGAATGGTAGTTATGTAGATACTGATAAAGATCAACTTCCAAATTATCTGGCATACGATCCGGACATGATAGAGACCATCGTAACGGCGGCTAACTGTCCGTACGATCAAATTAAATTTCATTTTCTCGCCGGGTATAATTTCGAGAATCTCGATGGTGTGATGTTACAAATAAACTGTGATGAAAGAGCAGTTGATGATGTGACAGGCGGACCGCACAGACTGATGTTGGCAAACATCGTATTCCTAAAGACATCGGACTACTTCGAGTTCAATCCAAAACCGGTGTTACTTGGAGATAAACTTTATGATAAATTCGTGAAGGTTAAAATACCTAGCGTCAAGCTGAACAACGACATATACTATTCACTAGAGGGCAATCCTACACAACCGCTGAGTTTCGTAGCTAAGGTCACATCTAACAACATGGGATTCTTACGAGCTAATCCGTTGAGAATTAGTGTGATAGAGATAAAGAGCACAGAGGCTATAGACACTGGATCTGCTACATACAATAAGTATAATATAGGTACGACGACAACAGTGTCCATTAACCAAGCGGACGAGTTCGCTCTTCTTGGCGGAACCATACAGCCAAGTTTGGGTGGAGACTATTTCGAGTACTTCGCTACGTGGGCTGGCGGGTTCATAGAGGACTACATAGGGCAGACGTCAGGACTAAACGGGTATGACTACATAGTCATACACGAGATAAGGGTGTTAGAGCAGGTTGGATCGATGTACGCGCAGACGATGTTCTTCCAGTCTATACAGGAGGAGGACTTCGACCAGCCACAACTGTTCAGACCGATCATACACAATGGCGGGACCGCTGTGAGCTTCACAATAGAGTATGTGATGAGACTGTACAATAAGGCAGACAGTCAGCAGTTGATAAGGACAGCGTCGTATACCGATTACAACCCCAAGATGTGGGGACGTAACATAGCGAAGATACAGCTGCTCAACGAGTCAGAACCTTTCAAGGTATACAACAAGATAGTTGCAGGTCCTCAGATGGATAACACAACATTTCTGAACAACTCGCTACCTGTAACGGCGGTAGGTTCTTCACAAGAGGTCATAACGAAGGTTGTACCGGCGTTCTTCAACAGTTCGCTGATAACGATACAGACAAACACGATGAGTCTCGACAAGAACGGACAGATGCAGCTGCAGCCAAGTACTACCACGCAGCCGGTGTACGGGCAGGGCGACGCAACAATAGTCATGTCGCCGTTCGACAATTACTTTAAATTCACGATACTTAAGAGCGAGTCCTCTACTGGACACGTACCGTCACCGTTAGACCTTGGTCAGAACGCAGAATATTTCATCGTGTTCATGACCAACGAGGGGCTGAAGCAGAGATACCCATTCATACCCGATGCCAAGATAGGTGATCCACAGGCTGGTGACCTTGTGTTCAAGGTCCCAGGATCCGATGCGGTAAACATACTGCAGTACAAGAACAGGCAGTTCTGGTTGGTATCCAAATTTGCAGATACCGGTTCAGAGACAGGCATATATCACGGGGAGTTCGTAACAGTTGACGAGATGGAACTGAAGAGAAACAGAGAGACTGCTGCAGATAAGAGATCAAAGACTAGTGTTGAGCAGGAAGCGAGAATAGCTGAGCTGGAAAAGAAACTAGCCGATGTGAGGTCTCAACTGTTAGACAGGACATCACTTAGCAAAAATGCGGCAACAGCAATAGATGCCGGCGGTCTCGGACAGAACGTCACGAGTGAGGCAATAAAGTTACCGGCCGGCCTCAAACAGGATACGATAGAGCAGATCCAGGTAAAAGTACCTGGCCTTAGCAAAACACTTCCGAAGTCCGACAAGACATCTGTGGTTGCCAACATCAAGCCTAAGGTGATACCAGCTACTTTCAAAAAACCTACTAAGCCATGATAATAAATAGCAGATCGTCCAATTTCGTATTCAATTTCCCGGTCGGATTCTTCCATTCCGACATCGAGACGAAATACAGGCCGTACATACAGAGGATGCCTGGACTACCTTGGGACACCGTTTCGTCCATGATGAATGCACACGTGCAGAGCATAACCATGCCGTCGATGTCGATGAATCCGGTATCGCAGACCAGGAGGATAGGTAAGACACAGACGTACAAGTCCGGCCAGCCGGTTCCCGACTATTTCACGAAAGAGATGACGGTTACGATGAAGGCGGTTGACGGTTACATCAACTATTGGATATTCTTAGAGAACACATTGTTGTTCCTAGACCTCAGCGACAAGCGGCTGTACTTCGAGGACATGTTCGTCAGAGCTGTAGACCAGGAGGGTCACGTGCTGCAGACGGTGAGGTTCGAGAAGCCAATGTTAAGCTCGTTGAGCGAGATCTCGCTGTCTTACTCTGACAACAACCCGGACTTCAGAACATTTGACTGCACATTTACATACAATGCGATAGAAATGCTGGTAGAACACGATTAAAAAAGATATATATATTAAAATCAACAATTGTACATGAAACACTTAATGCTATTTGAAAAATTCGATGATTCTCTCGTTAAATACGTTGGAGCCGATGATTGGGGCCGAGGTCTATATAAAGTTGAAGACGGAAAGACGTACGTCGACGTAGATGGTGTTCTTCACACGAGGTCTGATCAAGGAGAGCCTCTTTCACCAGCGAAGAATCTAAAACCTACAAAGGACTACAAGAAGACCATGCTGCAAGTGGACCTAGTGAAAAAGTATGCTGAATCCGGTAACGACGAGGAGTACAGAGCTAAGTTCGAGGAGTACAAACCGAAGATAAAAGGATTCACTGATAAAAGTGGTGATTACAACATTGGTGACATAATCGAGATTACTGCGGGTTATAACGACGACATCAGATACACAGTTGAGATCCTTGGCTTTGATGGCGATGGCGAAATTTATCTACTTTGGGATTCGTTTTGGGCACCGATCAAAAACAACGATGTTAGATCTATTAAATTAATCAAGAAAGCAATATGAGACATCTTAAACTATTTGAAACATTCTCAAATGATCGAGCATGGCTAGTTCAGTTCGAAAGATTCTTGGACCACCCATGGCAAGAAGACACCGAGATCAACATAGTCGTACAGCTGTCCGAATATCGCGACAAGTTCAAGTCCGATCCTACCGGAGCACACGATTATTTCAACAGGTGGAACAAGGAGAACAGGCAGATAATAGACGGTAGCCAGATGGTGTCAGACAACTTCATGTCAGAATACAACAACTTACTAGGTGGAGTCAACGAGGCTAAGAAGGTCAAGACTAAAACAATGAAGGATATGAGCTATAGCGAGAAAATTGCCGTTTACAGAGATAAGATCTCTGCAGAGCGCAAGAATCCTACGCCAGACCAATCTAAAATAGAGACGTTCAAGTCGAAGATTTCTGCGCTGGATATTAAGAAAAAGAAAAATAAATCATGAAGGAATTCAAGGAATTCAAGGAATATAAGGAGGAAAAGAAAAGACGGGAGCATGAGCTAACAAAGATGTTAGAGTGCTTTCTGTGTTCACCTACGCTCAGTATATCCGTTCCTGAAAACGAACAATCGTGGATCGTAGAGCCAGGTCTTCCTGAATACGATCAGATAAAGTCCGTCATTCAAAAACGAGTTGATGAATCGAAGAAAAGTGCGGATGTTAAAATTCCGTTGTTTACAGAGTTCAAGGGCAAAACTAATTACGGAATTGAGTATCTTACGGAGTCCGAGAACACAGAGATTGAAAGATGGTCGCAGATATGCGAGGACGAGTTCGGAGGCAACCCAATGGACGAAGGCTTCCTAAGCAAATTGGTCGGCGGCGTCGCAGGATTCTTGGTTGGACCTGCGATAGGTAAGATCATAGCAAATGCGCTTGGTGTAGAACACGGAATACTGTACGACATGTTCACATCTAGGCTTGTATCAGCAGTACTTGGCACGGCAATAGCAAAACAATTCGGCGGAAAATATAACAAAGACTAAACACATTTGAGTGTGGAACGCACTCTTAAAAATCAGAACGAACTGCCAATATTAGTTGGAATGTTGACTTCTGAAGCTTGTACAACAAGTAGTTCATGATAAACTTAAATACAGAAAAGAAGAATGAAACACCTAGACAATTTTAACTCATTCATAAATGAGAACGAATCAGCATCTGGTGAGTACACCACAGATGAGATGGACGCATTCGTGCACGAAGTAATAGACCTCATGCAGTGGTCTGACGACAGTCTACCAACGTATAAGCAGAATGTTCTTTACACACCGTCAGATCGTAACTCTTCAGTTGCGTCATACGACGGAGAAGAAGCAACCGAGAATTGGGCAAACTCCATACGCAGGTACAAAAAGGATGCTGGCCTAAAATGGTTCGTGTGGAACTTAGACGCGGGAGGTCAGTTCTCGAAGGTGAAACCTATAAGCACACAACGATACGACATAGACGAGGTGTTGAAACTTGCAAGGAAGCACCCTGATTCTATTCGAAAAATATGGATAAGTATGATCAGCAACGATCAGGCAGACTTCACTAAGGCCATGAGATCCGAGAACATGGGAGACTGATGAAACACATCACAGCATCTTGCGTATAATATTAAATTAGATGTCATGAAAAAATATTACGTAATTTCAAAGGCCGGCGAGCATGCATACAATATAACGATAAAGGACAACGACGAGGACGGTACAGTTGTTTTTTCATTATATAGGTCGAATAATTCAATGTGGTGCGAGCCTAACAAACACGTAATGGATATAGTGAATCATGACGATCTTACGATGACCATACCAAAAATGAACAGAAGAATAGATATTAGCACGGCGTCGGATCTGACATTGCTGCTACGGTTCATCGAGTTATACGAGCAAGGTATTCATTTGGATGAACTGTCGTATGATATAATAGAAGCCGAAAGCGGTTATAAAATATAAGATATGTAACGTTATGTATGTAGATGGCGAAAAACCATTGTTATCACAACCGCTTAGAAAAAGGATTCATGACTTTCTTTCTTCAAATGGCAGGTAACGAGTGAGAAGGTTTGCTTAGATAAACTTTAAATTATAGACAACTGCTGAATAAATGTATGAAATGTAGGCGAATAGGAACTACTGCCTTATCCACCTATACAAACTAAATAGAAAGTAGGAAAGTATAAACTAGCACTGAAGTGCTTTATTTTTAAGTGTTATGAATAAATCAAT
>Ga0100377_1000313_pt1 | contig 41151 bp, 38 predicted proteins | sample CryGeymeta201501_FD_83664 | JGI IMG/M metagenome (GOLD analysis project Ga0100377, IMG submission 83664) | Groundwater microbial communities from Crystal Geyser aquifers in Utah, USA - Crystal Geyser metaG 2015-01 | ecosystem: Environmental > Aquatic > Deep subsurface > Groundwater | place: USA... | reverse complement strand
CCTCTCTTCAAACGCCCACGCTTATCGGCTGTATGTTTTTAATGATCCCAAAGCAGCTTTGACACCGCTTCTTGTTTGCTTCACCGTGATCAGCGAAGCCTCGCATTCTAGCACGCTTTTTAGCTACTTTACCTGAAAACCCAAAAAGTTTTAAAAATTCAAGTTCCGCAGAAGCGTGAGCGGCGGATTATGACACAGTTCTCCCACGATTCGACCCAAGTTGCCGAGCGTGTTGCAACACACTCTTAACGGCGTCGCGCATCCTGTGCCCCTGCCCATTGACCCTGTCCCTGCGCGCAGGCCAGATAGGCCGGTATCAATTGGGTTGGGTCTTGCAGCAGACGGTTTTTCCATTCGCCCAGCCTGACCTGGCCTTCGACCAAGCCGCGCAGCACGCCGACATGGTCGGTCCAGCCGACGCTGTTGCAGCCGATCAGCACGTCGCCCTTGAACTGCAGGCTCAGATGTCGGCCTGCTGCCTTGTCGGTCAGCTCGACGTATTCACCACCGGGCACCCCTTGCCAGTCGCCGAAACTGCTGCAAATCAGGCCCAGGGTGTCGAGCACGTTGATTTGCGTCACACCCTTGAGCTCGGCCTGCACCGCCCGGCCCCGCGCGAACGCCACCATGTTGGCCCCGGCAATGCGCGCTTGTTCAGCCGCGTTGGGCTGGATCGCGCTGACCATGGTTTTGCCCGACACCTTGTCAAACGCTTCGGCGCAGTCGCCCGCCGCAAACACACCGGGCACGTTTGTTTGCAGGTGCTCGTCGGTCAACACACCCAGCAAACAGGTGATGCCCGAATCCTTCAGGAAACCAATGGCCGGGCGTACACCCGCCGCGCTGATGACCAGGTCGGCCTGCACCGTTTTGCCGTTGGAGAGTTTGACATTCAGCGGTGTGCCTGGCGCAATCGATTCCACCTTGGTACTGGTAAACACCTCCACGCCCTTGGCGTCAACCCAGTCGCGGATCATGCCGCCGGCCGTGGGGCCCATCATGCGCGGCACCATACGGTCGCCCATCTCGACCACGCTCAATGCCACGCCGCGCGCAGCCAGCGCTTCCATGATGATGCAGCCAATGAAACCAGCACCGAGTTGCAGCACGCGCGCGCCAGGCTGGGCCAGTTGCATGATGGCGCGTGCATCGGCCAGCGTCCAGCAGGTGTGCACGCCGGGTGATTGGATGCCGGGGATCGGGGGACTGACCGGATGCGACCCCGTGGCCACCAGCAGGGTGTCAAAGTGCAGCGCTTCACCGCTCTTGAGAACTACTTTTTTTGTAGCTGCTTGCACAGACTGCACTTGGGCTTGGAGCACTTTCATCTTTAAATCTTGAAAGTGCGCGGGGCCTTTGCGCAGGTAAGTTCCCGCCTCTGCAATGTTGCCCATCAGCAGGTAGGGGATGGCCATGCGCGAATAAGACGGTTCGGGCTCATCACCGATGAGCGTGATCTGATCTTGCGGTGCCAACTTGCGGATGGTCTCGGCGGCAATCACACCGGCCGGGCCGGCACCGAGGATGACGTGGTGGGTCATGGGTGTTTCTCCAAAATAAATAAGCGGCCCCAGAGACCGCCTGTTTGATGTTTTATGACCAAGCGTCCGCGCAATTCGGGGCAGATCACGTTGTAGTCCGGCTGATTGGGGTCAGAGCACGCTTCGTTCGCTGCGCTCTCTACGGTGATCCGACCCCAAACAACCTGCGCCCCGATTCGCCCAGACGCTTAAGTTCAAAATGTCGTTACAGACTCAGACGCTGCCTGGTGGCGGCGGTGGGGCGGCCCTCGGGGTCCCAGCCACGCGCTTCGTAGTACTTGGGCAGCATGGTGGCGAGTTCGTTGAACTTGCCTTTCATGGGGCCGGTCTTGCACGCGCCCTCAACGCTGGTCAGGCGCGCGGGCAGGCTGTCGTCCTTGTTGGTGAAGCCGGCGCGGTTGTTGAACTCGCGCTCCATGTTCCAGATGCGCTCGCCAATCAGTGCCAGTTCTTCGACCGTGTATTGCTCATCGCATGCGCCCTGCATTTGCGGTGCCAGGTCTTGCAGGCCCCAGGCAAAGGTGGTGAAGATGCACAGGCCCGACGAATCAAAAGCGGCAGTGGCATCCTGGAAGGCTTTCACCAGCTCAGGCTTGCCCTGGCTTTCCATCGGGTCGGTCTTGACCGGAATGCCCAGCACCTCTGAGGCAATGGTGTAGCCGCGCAAGTGGCAGCCGCCGCGGTTGCTGGTGGCGTAGGCCAGGCCGATGCCTTGAATGGCACGGCTGTCGTAGGCCGGAAATTCTTGGCCCTTGCTGGACATGCTCAATTCCGGGTGGCCATATTTGGTGCACAAGCGTTTGGAGCCCTGGCCAATTTCTTTGCCAAAGCCACGACCGTTGACGGTTTCTTCCGCCAGGAACGCCAGCGCACGGGCCGAGCCAAACGGCGCTTCGATGCCGATTTGTTCTTTGGTCAGCACACCCATGCCATACAACTCCATTACCGCGCCGACCGTCGCGCCAAAGCTGATGGGGTCGATACCTTCTTCGTTGCACAGCAGGTTGGCGTATTGCAGGCATTCCAGGTCATTCACCCCATTGGCCGCGCCCAGCGCCCAGGCGGCTTCGTATTCCAGACCGCCGTTGGCACCGCGGTATTGCGGTTTGTTTTCGATGGTGAAGTGGCCTTCGTCCATCTTGCTGATGCGCCCGCATGCAATGGTGCAACCAAAGCAGGCCTGGTTCGTCACCAGGTGTTTTTTGCCATCGGTGTCACGCGGTTTGGCCATGGCTTCGGCGCCAATGTCTTTGGCACCTTCAAACTGGTTGTCTTGGTGGTTGCGGGTGGGTAGGCCACCCACTTCGTTGATCACGCTCATCAGCACTTGCGTGCCCATGGCGGGCAGGCCCGTGCCGGTGACACCGTTGTCGGCCAGCACCTTTTTGGCGGCTTTGGTGGCCGCCATGAAGGCTTGGGGGTCGCGGATGTTGCCCACTCCTTTGGTGCCACGCACGGCAATGGCCTTGAGGTTCTTGCTGCCCATGACCGCGCCCACGCCCGAGCGGCCTGCGGCACGGTGCAGGTCGTTGACTACCGCCGCAAACAGCACGCCGTTTTCACCGGCTTTGCCGATGCTGGAAACGCGCACCAGCGGGTCTTGCAAGCCTTTCTTGATGATTTCTTCGGTCTGCCACACGCTTTGACCCCACAGGTGGGCGGCGTCGCGCAGTTCGGCCACATCGTCATTGATGTACAGGTAGACCGGCTTGGCCGATTTGCCTTCAAAAATCACCATGTCCCAGCCAGCCATCTTCAGCTCTGCACCCCAGTAGCCGCCCGAATTGGAGCAGGCTACCGCGCCTGTGAGCGGACCTTTGGTGATGACGGTGTAACGGCCACCTGTAGAAGCCATGGTGCCGGTCAGCGGCCCGGTGGCCCAGATGATTTTGTTGGCCGCGCTCAAGGGGTCTACCTTGGCATCGACTTCTTCCACAAGATACTTGGTACCCAAGCCACGCGAGCCAATGTAGGCGCGGGCCCAGTCCATGTTGAGGGGTTCTGATTTGACCGTTCCAGCAGTCAGATTAACGCGCAGGATTTTTCCAGCCCATGACATGATGTTTACTCCTTATGCTGCTGTTGGTTGATTGCCGAGCTTGTCGGCCCACTGTTCCATCTTGCCCAGGCCGGTCCAGTTGGCATCAATGAAGGTGATGGCACCGGTGGGGCAGGCTTCGGCGCAAGCGGGTTCGCCGCCGCACAGGTCGCACTTCTGCACCTTGCCGGTTTCTTGCACGTAGTTGATGGTGCCAAACGGGCAGGCAATGGTGCAGACCTTGCAACCAACGCAGGTGGTCTGGTTGACCACTTTGGCTCCGGTCGCCTTGTCCACCGTGATGGCTTCGACCGGGCAGGCGTGCAGGCACCAGGCCTCGTCGCACTGGGTGCAGGTGTAGGGCACTTTTTTGCCGGTATGGTGAAAGTTGAACACCTTGATACGCGATTTGGCGGTGGCGAACGTGCCGTAGTTCTCGAAAGAACAGGCCATTTCGCACTGCAGACAGCCGGTGCATTTGTCTGCGTTGATGTGCAACACCTTTTGCATGTGAGGGTCTCCTGTGGGTTGTTACCGAACGACACCTATGCAATGCCGTTCTTATGAAAATGAGCGCATAGCGATTGTTCTGATTTGGCGGGCTTCGCCACCTAGGACTAACCCTGATAGCAACCCGGTTTTGGCCCCAAAATCTCAATTTGAGACGCTTTCTCGGGTGCTGCAGGCGCAAAAAAACCCACAGGCTCAACACCTGCGGGCTGATTGCGGAGCGTCAAAACAGCGTGCTGGGGCTTACCGCTCGTTTCTGGTAAAGCGCTTTTGTGCGTCGCGCGGCACAAACACCTTGCCGCCACCGGCCGTTTTGGAGAACGCTGGTTTTCCAAAGGACGGCTTGCCAAGTGCTGGCTTGCGTGCACCGAAGTCGCCGCGGGGAGCGAAATCACTCCGTGGGGCAAAGTCGCTACGCGGCGCAGCGCCGTTACGATCACCGGCAAAGCGGTCGTTAAAGCCGCCTTTGCGCTCGTAGCTGAAGCCGTCGCGGGCGGGTGCACCGCCGCGTTCGTCACGCTGGCCAAAGCTGCCAGCACGATCATTTTGATAGCTGCTAGCGACCGCCACACGGGGGCCAGCGGCATTTTTGTCACCCAAAGCCGGACGACCGTCACGACTAACAAATCCGCCCCCGTTGGTCGGACGCGCACCAAAGCTGCGCTCGCGCGGGCTGAAGTTGCTGCCACGACTGTCGCGCCCACCAAAGCCACCAGGGGCCCTTGCACCACGCGACTCGGGTGCGCGCTGCTGAGGCTCCAGACCGGGGATCACGTCGGCCTTGAGCGGCTGACGGGTGTAGGCCTCGATGTCAAAAATCTTGCGCCGGTCACGCAACTCGGCAAAGGTCACAGCGAGACCATCGCGCCCAGCGCGTCCCGTGCGGCCAATGCGGTGCGTGTAGTCTTCGGCCTTCATCGGCAGGCCAAAGTTGAACACGTGCGTGACGGTGGGCACGTCCAGCCCGCGCGCCGCGACGTCGGTGGCCACCAGAATTTGCACATGGCCCTGGCGCAGCGCCATCAGGCGACGGTTGCGCAGGCCCTGGCTGAGCGCACCATGCAGCGCCACCGCGTCAAAGCCGTCTTGCTGCAGGTCGTTGGCCAGACCGTCGCATTCAATTTGCGTGCTGGCAAACACAATCGCCTGGTTGATGGTTTTGTCGCGCAGCCAGTGGTCCAGCAGCTTACGTTTGTGCTGGGCGTTGTCGGCCCAGAACAGCACTTGCTTGATGTTGACGTGTTTTTCTTGCGGGCTGTCGATGGTGATACGTTGCGGCTCGCGCATGACCCGCGCGGCCAGCTGCTGAATGCGCGGCGCAAATGTGGCGCTGAACATCATGGTCTGCTTGCGCTCGATGGTGAGCTGGTTGATCTCGGCCAGGTCGTCGGCAAAGCCCAAATCCAGCATGCGGTCGGCCTCATCCACCACCAAAAACTGCACCTGGTCGAGCTTGATCTGCATCGAGCGTTGCAAGTCCAGCAAGCGGCCCGGCGTAGCCACCACCAGATTGGCGTTTTGCAGCTTGGCAATTTGCAACTGATAAGGCATGCCGCCGACGATGTTGGCCACGCGCAGGCCACGGCAATGCTGCACCAGGTCGATCGCGTCGTGGGCGACTTGCTGCGCCAGTTCGCGCGTGGGGCACACAATCAGCGCGCCCGGGGTGGGGGCGGTGAAGTGACGCGGGTTGGTGGGGTCTTTGCGCTTGGCACGCTTCGGAGGTGCCTCACCCTTGGCAACAGCCTCAGCCACCGCACGCTCATAAGCAGACTTGGCATCGGCTTCAGCCTGCGCCATTTGTGCCAGCAAGGTGTGCAAAACCGGCAGCAAAAACGCCGCCGTTTTGCCGCTGCCAGTCTGGCTGGAGACCATCAGATCGACAAAACGCGAGTCTTTCGTGCCGTCGCCATGGCCTTGCATGGCCAGGGGAATGGTCTTTAGTTGCACCGTGGTCGGTTGGGTAAAGCCCAGGTCCTTGACAGCAGCAATCAGTTCCGGGGCCAGGCCCAGGGTGACGAAGCCGTTGGGAACTTCGGGTTCAGGCTCCACTGCAACCTGTTCAGCGGCGAAAACGTTGGCGGGGGTTTCTAGCGCCGCGTCGGCGATCACATGCAGATCATTGGAAAGGTTTTCGGCAGACGACAGGTCGCCTGTCGCTAGGGTAGCGTCAGTCATGAATTTTCTCTTTCAACGAGCGCCGCACGTTGTGCGGGTGGCCACGTCAATGGTTAAAAAACATCAACCATCAAACGGAACCAGCTCTGCCCCAAGTCAATGGGTTGATTCAGCGCCAGGGGTTCTTTTTGAATCAAGCGCAGCGAAATGCGGCCTGACATTGAACCCGGTGAATGTTGGGAGATGTACAAATGATCGCCGGAGAATCCAGCGAAGCCGCGCATTGTAGTCGAATTCGGGTTTCTACTTAAACCAACAGGTGCGATTCACGGTGGGATGCCAAAACAAAATGCTGGCGTGCATACATGGCATGACGACTATTCGTCTTGGGTCGATGGGGAGCCGGGCCAGAGCGTAAGCGGACGGTGTCAACGCACGGCGCGGCGACTGGGTCAGAGGAACGGGCTTTGGGGCGATATGCACGCGCCTGAGTTTGCTGGCGTACTTGAGCCTTCCGTTTCACGCGTGCTTTCGCCCCAAAACCGCATGCGTCTGACCCAGTCGCCCTGCCGTGCGTCGATGTCTTTCAGCTCACCACAATTTGAATTCCACCATCCATACCGCCACTCAAGTCGGCAGCTTGATAAAGTGCTCTCGGTAGTGTTCCAGCTCGTCGATCGACTCATGCACGTCGGCCAGGGCCGTGTGACGCTGCTTCTTCTTGAAGCTTTTCTGCACCTGCGGTGCCCAGCGCTTGGCCAGCTCTTTGAGCGTGCTCACGTCCAGATTGCGGTAATGAAAAAAGGCTTCCAGTTTGGGCATGTACCTGGCCAAAAAACGGCGGTCTTGCCCGATGGTATTGCCGCACATGGGCGACGTTCCCTTGGGCACGTACTGGCGCATGAAGGTCAGTAACTGCTCTTGCGCGTCTTCCTCTGTCAAGGTAGATGTTTTGACCTTGTCGATCAGCCCACTTTTGCCATGCGTGCCCTTGTTCCATTTGTCCATGCCGTCGAGCAAGGCATCACTTTGATGCAGCACCAGCACCGGGCCTTCAATGCGCTCTTGCAACAGCGGACCAGTCACGATCACGGCGATTTCAATGATGCGATCATGCTCGGGGTTCAGCCCGGTCATTTCGCAGTCGAGCCAGACCAGGTTCTGGTCGGATTTGGCCAACACGCAGATGCCTGGCTCAGGCACTGGCGCGACGCTTGGTAGGGTTTTCAAAGACGCGGTCATGCGGCAAATTGTCGTCGATCGCCTAAACTTGCCCGCTATGCCCACGAATGCCTTGTTTGCCGATCTGTCCGAACCCTCTGCCCTGTTGACGCTGGCCTTTGCCCTGGCATTGGTGATCAGTCTGGCGGTGAAAGCGTGGCTGAATGCGCGCCAGATACGGTATGTGGCGCGGCATCGGGCGCAGGTTCCTGCGGCCTTTGCCCAAACCATCTCGCTGGCGGCACACCAGAAGGCGGCGGACTACACGCTGGCCAAAATGCGACTGGGCACGATCGAGCTGGCGCTTGGCACCGCCGTATTGCTGGGCTGGACGTTGCTGGGCGGCCTCTCATTGTTGAACCAGCTGTTGATGAGCTGGATCGGCCCGGGGATGACGCAGCAGCTGGCGTTGCTGGTCGCCTTTGTGGTAATTAACGGCGTGATCGATCTGCCGCTGTCGCTGTACCAGACCTTTGTGCTGGAAGAGCGCTTTGGCTTCAACAAAATGACACCCAGGCTGTGGCTGATCGATTTGTGCAAGTCCACACTAATGGGGGCTGCCATTGGGCTGCCAGTTGCCGCGCTGGTGTTGTGGATGATGGCCGCCACCGGCAGCCTGTGGTGGCTGTGGGCCTGGCTGTTCTGGATGGGGTTCAACCTGCTGCTGCTGGTGATTTATCCGACGCTGATTGCGCCAATGTTCAACAAATTCACGCCGCTGGCTGACGAAGCGCTGAAGGCGCGCGTCACGGCACTGATGCAGCGCTGCGGCTTTTCCGCCAAAGGCTTGTTTGTGATGGACGGCAGCAAGCGCAGCGCCCATGCCAATGCATACTTCACTGGTTTTGGCGCTGCCAAGCGAGTGGTTTTTTATGACACGTTGCTGGCCAAACTGAGCCCACCCGAGGTGGACGCGGTGCTGGCCCACGAGCTGGGTCACTTCAAGCACAAGCATGTCATCAAGCGCATCGTGGCGATGTTTGCCATGAGCCTGGCTGGCCTGGCCTTGCTGGGCTGGATGGCGCAGCAAAGCTGGTTTTACACCGGGCTGGGCGTGCTGCCCAATGCGGCAGGCCTCAACGACGCGCTGGCGTTGCTGCTGTTCATGCTGGCCTTGCCCGTCTTCACTTTTTTTATATCGCCGCTGTTGGCGCAGCTCTCGCGCAAGCACGAATTTGAAGCCGACGCCTACGCCGTGAGTCAGACCAGCGGGCAAGATTTATCAACCGCCCTGCTCAAGCTGTACGAAGACAACGCCTCCACGCTGACCCCGGACCCGGTCTATGTGTCGTTTTATTACTCGCACCCCGGTGCGTCCGAGCGGCTGGCGCGCATGACCGCCGTACGCTGATGGGCCACACCGCCGCGCCTCGAGCCGGGTTGATGTCCAAGCTGGTGCCCGGTTTGATTGTGGCCAACTATGGTCGCCACTTTCTGGTGGAAGATACCTCTGGTCAGCGCCGCATCTGCCATTCACGTGGCAAGAAAAGCCTGGGTGTGGTGGGCGACCGGGTGCAGTGGCTGCCTTCGCAGGACGAAGGCACGATCGAGGTGATCGAGCCACGGCGCAATCTGCTGTACCGGCAAGACGAGGTGCGCACCAAATCGTTTGCCGCCAACCTGGACCAGGTACTGATCCTGATCGCGGCGGAGCCCGAGTTTTCTGCCAGCCAGCTCTCGCGTGCGCTGATCGCGGCCGAAGAGCAGCACATCACGCCCCTCATTGCGCTCAACAAGCGCGACCTGACAGAGCCCTTTGCGCGTGCCTGGGAGCGGCTACAGCCCTACCGCGACATGGGGTACGACGTGCTGTCGCTGGCCCTGACCCATGGCTCACCTGCGGAGGACCAGGCACTGGAGCAACGCCTGCTTGGCCAAACCACACTGGTGCTGGGCCCGTCAGGCGCAGGAAAAAGCACGTTGATCAACCGGCTGATACCAGCCGCACTGGCGCAAACCGGCACGCTGTCGCAAGCACTGAATGCCGGCAAACACACCACTACCAGTACCACCTGGTATTGGGTCGATGCCGCCCACACCACCGCCCTGCTGGATTCACCCGGGTTTCAGGAATTTGGCCTGACCCACATCGACCCGGCGCAGTTGGCGGCCTACATGCCCGACCTAAAACCGCACGTGGCATATTGCAAGTTTTACAACTGTAGTCATTTGCACGAGCCCGGGTGTGGCGTCATTGCAGCAGTCAAGGCCGCCGCTGGGGCAGACGGCATAAGCGCCAACAGATACCAGATTTACAGCGATTTGTATGCCCAATTGACGCAGACCAAGCGCTACTGAGACCCATGCACACAGGCACCCACAAGACGTGGGGCTGTGGGTTCATACTGCGTTACCTAGCCCAGCAACCGCGCCAGCGTCAATAGTGCCAACAGTACAACCCACATCACCACCGTGCGCCAGACCAGTCCCACCACCACCGCCAGATGCGCCAGATCAGGCGCCGGGCGACCTGACACGCTAGCGGCATCCTTATCACCAGCGCTTTCATTCACGCTTGCAGGCTTGGTGCTCTGGCTCGCGGTCAAATCGATATTGACCGCACCAGCGGTTGCCGCCAGCACGAGGCCGTCGTTGTGGGAGTCGGAGCGTTGCATGTAACCCCGCCATCCGTCAATAGCTTCCTCAAAATTGCCCACCACCGCAAAGCTCAACGCGGTCATGCGCGCAGGCAGCCAATCCACACGCTGCCAAACTTGGTTCGCGCGGCTTTGCAAGGCAGCACTGACGCTCTGGTAATGCGACTGGCTTTGGTGCTGCCAGTAGCGTGCCACAAATTCGCTCAGGCGGTAGAGCACGGCACCCGCTGGTCCCAACCCCAGCGCGGCCAGCACCGAAAACCAGGCTAGCACCCCAAACACATGACGATGCGCCGCCAGCACAGACACCTCAATGACCTGCCCGATCAACGCGCTGCGCTGCATATCATGGGCTTGCAGATGCTGCCAGTCATCCAGCAAACGTCGGGCTAGGGCGTCGTCGCTATCAGCCAGTGCATCCCGAATCCGGGTAAAGTGAAAGCTGAATTGCCGAAAGCCCAGCGCAGCATACAAGACCAGTGCGTTCCAAAGCAACGCCACAGGCCAGCCCAACAAGAGGCCCAGCAACCAATAGATGCCCAGCGCCAGCACAGCCGGCACACCCACAGCAGCACTCCAGGCCAGCCAGCCGTGCACCCGCTGGCCCGCGTCCAGATTGCGCGAACACCAGCGCACCCAGGCACGCAGGGCCGCGTGCACCGCGTTCCCGCGCTGCAAGGGCCTGGCTTGTTCCAGCAACAAAGCAAAGAGCACCGAAATAAAACTCATGCGGGAATCATAGCGACAGGCGAGGCTGTGGTCAGGCCTCAAGCACTGAGAAATCGGTAAAAATTGCGCAGCATGCCAGCAGTAGCGCCCCAGATGAAACGCTCGCCCTGCGTGTCCGGGTAAGGCATCGACAGCCAATGGCGCAACTCCCCTTGCCAGATCACTTCATGGTGACGGTGGTTGGCCGGGTTCATCAAGAACGCCAAGGGGACCTCAAAAACATCGGACACCTCGTTCGGATTGGGCACCACCCCATAGTCAGGGGACACCAGTGCCACAACCGGGGTAACGGCAAAAGACGACCCGGTGGTGTAGCTTGGCAGATGCCCCAACACATCGATGCAGTCCTGGGTCAAGCCTACTTCTTCAAAGGCTTCACGGCAAGCTGCGGCGGTGGCGTCGACGTCTTGCGCATCAAGCTTACCGCCCGGGAAAGCAACCTGTCCGGCATGGGTAGACAAATGCGCAGTGCGTTGTGTCAGCAGTACGGTTGGTGCCGGTCGCATTACGATTGGTATCAGCACGGCCGCGTGCATCAAGGGACGATCCAGAAACTTTTTCTCTGCAACCAGTTCGGGTTGCCACGAAGGCGGATGCAAAAAGCGCTGACGCAGGCCAGTCGGTGTCAGCAAATCACCACGCACCGCTGGCAAATGACGATCCACCTGCATCACAGGTGCTTGCCGCAGATCAACGAGCTGTGCAATCGACTGACTCATGGCAGCAATTAAAACGCAAGCAAGCTCCCGGCGCGCCCAACATGCATAAAAAAAACCGCCTGCGGTGAAAGAGGCGGTTTTTGGTAGTGAAGCGTGGGCTTACTCGGCCGCTGCCTTGCGCGATGGCAGCTTTTCTTTGATGCGCGCCGACTTGCCGCTGCGGTCACGCAAGTAGTACAGCTTGGCACGGCGCACATCACCGCGACGCTTGACCTCAATGCTGGCAATCAGCGGGCTGTAGGTCTGGAAAGTGCGCTCGACACCTTCACCGCTGGAGATCTTGCGCACGGTAAAGCCGCTGTTCAAGCCGCGGTTACGCTTGGCAATGACCACGCCTTCATAAGCTTGAAGACGCTTGCGGGTACCTTCAACCACGTTCAGGCTCACCACTACGGTGTCGCCAGGATTGAAATCGGGAATGGATTTGTTCAGACGAGCAATTTCTTCTTGCTCAAGGGTTTGGATCAGGTTCATGATGTCCTCAAAAGATCGTGTCAGCACCAGCGCCAGAATTGACGCAGGCCGAAGCCCAATGGCTCGACGGTCTGACAGAGGATCGGAAAGCCGCGCATTATAGCTGACTTGCTAAAACGGTCTCATCAGCTGACGTCAAACGCCCGTGTTGACGCGCGCGCTCAATCAAGTCGGGCCGCAGGCGCTGGGTAAGCATTAAACGCTGATCCCGGCGCCAGCGCTCAATGTGCTGGTGGTGTCCCGACAACAACACCGCAGGTGCCGCCTGCCCGTGCCAGACCTCGGGGCGAGTGTAATGTGGACAATCCAGCAAACCGTCCAAGGCAACGTTAAAGCTGTCTTGCACGTGACTTTGCTCGTCCCCCAAAACGCCTGGCTGCAACCTGGCCACTGCATCCAGCAAGGCGAGCGCGGCAATCTCCCCACCCGACAAAACAAAGTCTCCCAGGCTGATCTGATGCGAGACATGCGTGTCCATGAAGCGTTGGTCAATACCTTCATAGCGGCCACAGATCAGGATGGCGCCAGAGCTTTCGGACCACCGCACCACGTCGTCATGCGTCAATGGTTTGCCTGCCGGTGAAAAAAGAACCACTGGCACATCGTCGCGTTGCGCGCATATCGACGTCATGCATTGCGCCAGGGGCTCGGCCATCATCACCATGCCCGGCCCCCCGCCAAAAGGCCGGTCGTCCACACGCCGGTAAGCCCCTTCGGCAAAATCCCGCGGGTTAGTGAAATGCACATCCACCTGTCCTGATGCAAAGGCGCGCCGGGTAATCCCCGTCGTCAAAAACGGAGCAAATAATTCCGGGAACAGGGTGATGACGTCAAAACGCATGGGCGTGCGTTCAGTAATCTGGCTGCCAATCCACCACAATCCGGCGCGCTTTCAGGTCGACGTCATCCACAAAGGCAGCAACAAAGGGGATCATTCGCTCTTGCACTTTGCCATCTTGCAGATAGTCCATCAGCAAGACAGTTTGTGCCCCCGTGGCAAGCAGTTCACGCACCTCACCCAGCCCAGCACCTTGGCGATTGACCACCGGTAAACCGATCAAATCAGTCCAGTAATACTCGTCCTTGGGCAAAGTCGGGAAGCTGGACCGTGGCACATAAACGCTGGCCCCGCGCAGCGATTCTGCTGCATTGCGATCATCCACCTCTTGGGCGCACGCCACCACGCCATCTGAATGGGTCTTGGCTTGAACGATCTTCAACAGAACGCTCGACCCAGCGACGGCCGGGACAACACCTGTAGGAACCAAAAACCAGCGCTTGGAAGAAAAAAGCGCCTGGGGATCGGCGCTGTAGGGCAAGACCTTGAACCATCCTTTGATGCCCCAGGCCTCAAGGATGCGCCCGACTTCAATTGCATCTGCCGGCAAATCGGCAGGCTCCAGGCCGGGCACCATGATAAAAAATCAGGCTGCTTTTTTGGCAGCCTGGTTGACCAGACGTTCTACCGTGGGCGAAGCCTGCGCGCCAACACTTTTCCAGTAAGCCAGACGGTCTTGCGCAATGCGGATGCTTTCCTCATTGGCAGTGGCTATCGGGTTATAAAAACCGATGCGTTCAATGAAGCGACCATCGCGGCGGGTACGCTTGTCAGCCACCACAACATTGAAAAACGGGCGAGCCTTGGCACCGCCACGGGCGAGTCGAATGACGACCATGATTTATCCTTTGGGAAGCGGCACAAAGATGCCACGAAAATTGAGCACAATGCCAGATGTTTGAGACACGCGACATGACCACCCGGTCAGCGACACATCAGACAGCCGTGCATTATAACCAGTCCATCACCATGCCTATTTTTCGCCCAAGCCAGCCCAACGACATCGAACAGATCACCACCATCTATGCGCACCACGTGCTGCATGGAACCGGTACCTTTGAAATGACCCCACCCACAGTGGCAGAAATGGGCCAGCGCCGAGACGATGTGCTGGCCAAGCATTTACCTTACTTGGTGGCCGTTGACGGCGAGCGGGTGCTGGGCTACGCCTACTGCAACTGGTTCAAACCACGACCAGCGTACCGTTTCAGCGCCGAAGACTCCATCTACCTGGCCCCCGATTGCGCTGGCCAAGGCATTGGCCGTGCCTTGCTGGCCGAGTTGTGCGCCCAGGCAGAGCGCTGGGGGGTGCGACGGATGATCTCGGTAATTGGTGATTCCGCCAACCAGGCCTCAATCGGCGTGCACCGCAGCGTCGGCTTCGCGCCGGTAGGCGTGCTCAGCGCGTGTGGCTGGAAGTTTGGGCGCTGGTTGGACGTGGTCATGATGGACAAAGCGCTGGGAGCAGGCAACACCTGCCCGCCCGATGAGGTGATAACACGATGACTTTTCTGAACACCTCTGTTGCCTGCCCCCAACTGATACGGACTGATCAAAAAAGCTGCAAGCTGATCCAGTAAGCCACGGCAGCCACAAAAGCACTGGCCGGGATGGTGAGAATCCAGGCCCAAATGATGTTGCCCGCGACTCCCCAGCGCACACCGCTGGCCCTGCGCGTGGAACCCACCCCCACGATGGCCCCTGTGATCGTGTGCGTTGTGGACACCGGAATACCCAGCGCCGTAGCCAGAAACAACGTCATGGCCCCACCGGTCTCGGCGCAAAAACCGCCCATCGGCTTGAGTTTGGTAATTTTCTGCCCCATGGTCTTCACAATGCGCCACCCCCCCAGCATGGTGCCGATGCCGATGGCCGAATAACAGACCAGGATCACCCAGGTGGGAGGTGAACTTTCGCCCGCGCTGGCGTAACCCGTTGCGATCAACAGCATCCAGATGATGCCAATCGTTTTTTGCGCGTCGTTACCGCCATGCCCGAGGCTGTACGCACCAGCAGACACCAATTGCAAGCGACGAAACCACTTGTCAATTCGTTGTGGACGAAAGCCCTTGAGCGTCCAGGAAACCAGCACCATCATCAGCGAACCCAGCACATAGCCCAACAAGGGCGAGACAAAAATAAAAATCACCGTTTTCATGATGCCACCCATGATCAGCGACACCACGCCCGCCTTGGCAATGGCGGCACCGGCAATGCCGCCAATCAAGGCATGCGAAGAACTACTGGGAATGCCGTAGTACCAGGTGATGAAATTCCATGCGATCGCACCAATCAGAGCTCCAAACACCACGTGCGTATCGACGATGCCAGGCAGCACAATCCCCTTGCCGACCGTGGTCGCGACGCTCAGATGAAAAATGAAAATGGCAACAACGTTGAAGAAAGCGGCGAAAATGACCGCCTGCCCAGGTTTGAGAACACCCGTTGAAACCACGGTTGCAATCGAGTTGGCCGCATCATGAAATCCGTTCATGAAGTCGAACACAATCGCCATCAGCACCAGCAAGACGACGATCCACAGGGCGGTTGATGCGGACTGCATGGCTGCGCGACCGCTACTCAGGAATTTTCGAGGATCACGCCCTCGATCAGATTGGCAACATCCTCACACTTGTCCGTAATAGTCTCCAGCAACTCATAAATGGCCTTGAGTTTGATGACCTCGCGCACGTCGGACTCTTCACGGAAAAGTTTACTCATGGCCGCGCGCATGACACGGTCTGCGTCGCTTTCGAGTTTGTCAATTTCGTCACACGTCTTCAGTGCCGCCTCGGCTGTCGATGCTTCGGCAATTCTGCTGAGCAGTTTGACCGCATCACGCACGCGCTCGCAACACTTGACACTCAAATCGGTCAGACGTGAAATTTCTTCGGTCATGTGATGCACGTCGTACAGCGCCATGGTTTCCGCCGAGTCTTGGATCAGGTCGGCCACGTCATCCATGGTGTTGATCAGACCATGGATTTGCTCGCGGTCAATCGGGGTGATGAAGGTCTTGTGCAAGGCCTTGTTGACCTCGTGCGTGACGCGATCGGCCGCACCCTCGGAACGATTGACCTGTTCGTGAAATTTCTGCCGCAATTCCAGATTGTTGTAATTGCTGACCAAATTTGAAAACGCCTGAGCGGCACTGACGATGTGATCAGCGTGCTGATCGAACAGAACAAAGAAATTGGTATCGCGCGGTAACAGCTTGCCAAAAAACACGGTGCACTCCTGGTGGGGAAACCCGGCCGTCGGGTCCGGGGAGAAGACCAAAGGAGTTTACCCTTCGCCATCTGTCGCACCAGAAAAAACAGGCCCTACAGTCTGCACCGCAGGGCCTGTTTTAAGCCAAAGCTTGGTTTAGATCAAAGCATCCTCAAGCGGCAACCGTCCCTGCCACATCGGTGTAATCCTTGACTTTGTCAAAGTTCAGGTACTGGTAGATCTTGCCACTGGCCGCGCCCAACACACCCATGTCGGCCATGTACTCTGCTTTGGTGGGAATACGCCCCAGTTTCGAGCAAATGGCGGCCAGTTCAGCGCTACCCAAATAAACAAAACTGTTCTTGCCCAATCGGTTCGGAAAATTGCGCGTGGAAGTGGAAAACACCGTGGCACCCTCTTTCACCTGCGCCTGGTTACCCATGCACAAACTACAGCCCGGCATCTCGATACGCGCACCGGCAGAACCGAGCACGTTGTAATGGCCTTCCTCGCTGAGCTGCTTGGCATCCATTTTGGTGGGCGGAGCCATCCACAGCTTGACCGGGATGTCGCGCTTGTTTTCCAGCAGTTTGGATGCAGCACGAAAGTGACCAATGTTGGTCATGCACGAGCCGATGAACACTTCATCAATCTTGGCCCCCGCCACGTCAGACAGCGTCTTCACGTCGTCAGGGTCGTTGGGGCACGCCACGATCGGTTCATGAATGTCGGCCAGGTCAATTTCAATCACACTGGCGTACTCGGCGTCGTCATCGCGCTTAAGCAACTGCGGATTCGCCAGCCAGGCCTGCATGGCCTTGATGCGCCGGTTGATGGTGCGCACGTCCTGATAGCCATTGGCAATCATCCACTTGAGCATGACGATGTTGCTGTTGAGGTACTCGATGATCGGTTCTTTGTTCAGGTGCACGGTGCAACCGGCGGCGCTGCGTTCGGCCGACGAGTCGCTTAACTCAAACGCTTGCTCAACCTTCAGGTCTGGCAAGCCTTCAATTTCAACAATACGACCCGAAAATACATTTTTCTTGCCCTGCTTGGCCACCGTCAATTCACCCGATTTGATGGCGTACAACGGAATGGCATTCACCAGGTCGCGTAGTGTCACGCCAGGCTGCATCTTGCCCTTGAAGCGCACCAGTACGCTTTCAGGCATGTCCAGCGGCATGACGCCGGTGGCCGCGCCAAAAGCCACCAGTCCCGAGCCGGCCGGAAAGCTGATACCGATCGGGAAACGGGTATGGCTGTCACCACCCGTGCCCACGGTATCGGGCAACAGCATGCGGTTGAGCCAGCTGTGGATGATGCCGTCACCCGGGCGCAGTGGAATGCCACCGCGGTTGCTCATGAACTCGGGCAGTTCGTGGTGCATCTTCACGTCGATCGGCTTCGGGTACGCTGCCGTGTGGCAAAACGATTGCATCACCAAGTCGGCACTGAACCCCAGACACGCCAAGTCTTTCAGCTCGTCGCGCGTCATCGGGCCGGTGGTGTCTTGTGAGCCCACGCTGGTCATTTTGGGTTCGCAATAGGTACCCGGCAGCACACCCTGCCCTTCGGGCAAGCCGCAGGCACGGCCGACAATCTTCTGCGCCAGCGTAAAGCCCTTTCCGTGGCCCTTCGGATTTTGCGGCAAACGGAACAAGGTCGACGCTGGCAGGCCCAGAGCCTCGCGCGCCTTGGATGTCAAACCACGACCAATGATGAGCGGAATGCGGCCACCGGCACGCACTTCGTCCAGCAACACTTCGCTCTTGAGCTTGAATTCGGCAACCACCTTGCCATCCTTAAGCGCACGACCTTCGTAGGGGCGCAGCTCGATCGTGTCGCCCATGGTCATCTGACTTACATCGAGCTCGATCGGCAGCGCACCCGCGTCTTCCATGGTGTTGTAAAAAATGGGGGCAATCTTGCTGCCCAGGCACACGCCACCGAAACGCTTGTTGGGCACAAACGGAATGTCTTCACCGGTAAACCACAGCACGCTGTTGGTGGCCGATTTGCGGCTGGAGCCCGTGCCCACCACGTCACCCACGTAAGCCACCAGATTGCCGCGCGCGCGCAGGTCTTCAATGAACTTGACCGGGCCACGCTTGCCGTCGGCTTCGGGGGTGATGCCGTCGCGCGTATTTTTCAGCATCGCCAACGCGTGCAGCGGGATGTCGGGGCGACTCCAGGCATCGGGGGCAGGAGACAAATCGTCGGTATTGGTTTCGCCGGTGACCTTGAAAACGGTCAGTGTGATGCTCTTGGGGACTTCGGGGCGGCTGGTGAACCACTCGGCGTCGGCCCAGCTTTGCATGATCTGCTTGGCAAAAGCATTGCCCTTGTCGGCCTTTTCCTTGACATCGTGAAACTGGTCAAACATCAGCAGGGTTTTCTTCAAACCAGCGGCGGCTACCGGTGCCACCAGGGCATCGTCGAGCAACTCGATCAACGGCGTCAGGTTGTATCCACCCAGCATGGTGCCCAGCAATTCGGTCGCTTTTTCACGACTGATCAAGGCGCATTTTTCGGTGCCGTGCGCAACCGCAGCCAGGTAGCTGGCCTTCACCTTGGCGGCGTCATCCACACCCGCAGGGACGCGGTGGGTGATCAATTCGAGCAAAAAGGCTTCTTCGCCTTTAGGTGGGTTTTTCAGCAACTCGATCAACGCTGAGGTTTGCTGGGCACTCAGCGGCAGCGCCGGAATACCCAGGGCAGCGCGTTCAGCAACGTGGGCTCGGTAGGTGGTCAACATCTTGAAACTCCTTTGATGGACAAAAAATGGCAAAAAAATAGACAAAATCAATAGCTACAGAACAAGCTGACTAAGGGGCTAGTGAACAAAAAAATGATGCGCTGGGTCTTGAGAGTCGAGACATCCGGTCTGATGCGCTTTTTCAAGTACCTGCCAGTAATATCGGTAGCTGGCTCGGTCGTGCAGTTGTCCTTGCACCGAGATCGGTGCCCAGTGCGCAGCGAAAGCATCGCAAATGATCCGGCTGGACAAAGCAATTTCCCCGGCTTCGGGGGCAAACGCCGACAAAATGGGACGAATCTGATCCGGGTGAATGCTCCACATCCGGGTAAAGCCCAGCATGCGTGCAGCACGCCGCGCCGCGCTGTGTACCAGATTCACATCTTTGAACTCTGTCACGACACCATGCGACGGCGTTTTGCCATAGGCGTGGCAGGCACAGGCCAATTCAAGCTTGGCTCGCACCACCAACGGGTGGCTGAATTGATCCAACGCGCCGACGTCAGACATTGCCGCAACCCCCATGGCAGAGTCCGGAATCGCACCACCGTGCGACGACACAAAGTCCATCAGCCCCAGACTGACCGACTGCACACGCGGGTGGGCAGCGATGCACTTGACATTCGCGATCGCCAGCGGTGACTCGACCAAAACGTGAATCGGCAGCAATCCGACGCGAGAGGTGTCTTGAGCAGCCCGGTCAATACAGGCAAGCGCACGATCAACGTCATCAACACGGTCCACCTTGGGGACCATGACGTGGCATAGAAACGGCGCAGCCTGACCCACCACGATCTGGACGTCTTGTTCGAAGGCTGGGTGGTCCACGGGATGCACCCGAACCGCTACGCGGCGCTCAGGCGCTTTTTGCGCTGATGGTTTTGCGGCAAATGTCTGACATAGCAGTTCGGCCACCATGTGTGCGTGCTCCCGCTCACCCCCCACCGGCGCGCCGTCTTCGCAGTCCAGTGTGACGTCGAAGACGCAGGCATCCCGTTCCTGCATCAGCTCCTCTTGCAAGGCCAGGCTCTTGAGCATGCGCGCACGCACGCCGCAATAGTGATCACAGACTGGAAGGCTGGTCGCCACCGCAGAGCCCAACAAAACGTGGCGGGGATGGGTCACGATGTGGGCTCTGGAACCAGTGCCTTACAGCAGATGCGCGACGCCGGCTTGCTCGTCCTGCAATTCCTTGAGCGTCTTGTTGATGCATTCCTGGCTGAACGTGTCAATCGGCAGGCCCTCAACAATCTTGTATTCGCCGTTGGCGCAAGTGCAAGGAAAGCCAAACATGGTTCCCTTGGGAATACCATATTCGCCGTTGGACGGTACACCCATGGTGACCCAGGCGCCGTTCGTGCCCAGGGCCCAGTCGCGCATGTGATCAATGGCGGCATTGGCTGCAGAAGCTGCCGACGAGACCCCGCGTGCAGCAATGATGGCCGCACCACGCTTGCCAACGGTGGGCAAGAAAACATCCTTGTTCCAGGCTGCGTCGTTGATCATGTCCTTGACGCTGACGCCGTCGATGGTGGCAAAACGGTAGTCGGCGTACATCGTGGGCGAGTGATTGCCCCACACTGCCATGCTCTTGATGGACGACACGGCTTTGCCGGTTTTGGCAGCCAATTGGCTCAACGCACGGTTATGATCCAGGCGCAACATGGCCGTGAAATTCTTGGCCGGCAGGCTGGTGGCACTCTTCATGGCGATGTACGCGTTGGTGTTGGCCGGGTTGCCCACCACCAGCACTTTTACATTGCGGCTGGCAACGGCGTTCAGCGCCTTGCCTTGACCGATGAAAATTTCACCATTCACCGCCAGCAGCTCGGCACGCTCCATACCTGGACCACGCGGACGCGAACCAATCAGCAAGGCGTAATCAACATCCTTGAACGCTGTCATCGGGTCGCTGTGGGCTTCCATACCAACGAGCAAAGGGAACGCGCAATCCTGCAACTCCATCATCACGCCCTGTAGCGCTTGCTGCGCTTTTTCTACGGGAACCTCCAGCAAACTCAGAATGACCGGTTGGTCTTTGCCCAACATTTCGCCCGAGGCGATACGGAACAGAATGGCGTAACCAATTTGCCCAGCGGCACCGGTAACTGCAACTCGGACGGGTTTCTTGCTCATGGTAATTCTCCAGGTAGATGAAAAAGGCGATTCGGCTAAAGGCCTGGCAGGACGCGCGAATCGTTCCGCGTCAAGCGGCGGCAGTGTACCTCCGAAACAGCTTGATCGTCAATTTGTCTTATATCTTATATAAGATATGATTAGGGAAACAAGGCCACCCGAAGAGACACCCAACATGCCTGCATTGTCTGAACCCAAAACCGACCTCAAGTCGCCACCTCTCAGCGTTGCCGCCAGCACCAACGCGCCGTCAACGCCCGCTTTCAGCCCCCTCTACCAGCAGATCAAGGGTCTGATCCTGAACAGTCTTCGCGCGGGTGAATGGAAGCCGGGTGAATCCATCCCCAGCGAAACTGATCTGGCGGTGCGCTATCGGGTCAGCCAGGGCACGGTGCGCAAGGCCATCGACGAATTGGCGGCAGAAAATTTATTGTTGCGGCGCCAGGGCAAGGGCACGTTTGTAGCCACCCACGCCGAGCAGCAGGTTCAGTTCCGGTTTTTGCGGTTGGTTCCCGACACCGGGGCACGCGGCAGCGAGGGACCCGCGCAACGCAACATCATCGAGTGCCGCCGCACGCGAGCCAACGCCGACGTGATTAAAGCACTAGCCTTACGCTCAGGCGACCAGGTGCTGCAAGCCAGACGTGTACTGAGTTTCGGAGGAGCCCCCGTCATCCTGGAAGACATCTGGTTACCGGCGGCACCGTTCAAAGGTTTGACGGCTGAACGACTGGCCAACTACCAGGGCCCCATGTATGCCTTGTTTGAAACCGAGTTCAATGTGCGCATGGTGCGCGCGCAAGAAAGCATCCGTGCCGTGTCTGCCACGCCAGCACAGGCTGCACTGTTGAACACCCACGTGGGAACCCCCTTGCTCAGCGTGGAACGCATTGCCTACACCTATCACGACGAGCCCATGGAACTGCGACGCGGCTACTACCGCACCGACACGCACCACTACCAAAACGACGTCAGCTGAGACGACGTTTGTCATGACCGTGTCAGGATTTTCTTGTTCCAGATCAACAAACCTCTTTTTCATGAAATCTTGAGCGAAACCAGCCGCGATCACTGCGACAGTGCGGCGTATGATGCCGCCCTACAATAAAATTTCTGGGGTGGCCGACATCCTTTGGTTACCAAGCAGTTACTCGAAACATAGAAAGCAACTTATGTCTGATACAGCAACCAGCTCCGCAAAAACCCGTCCCGAATTCCGCAATATCGAATTCGCCAATTTACGCACTCTGCGCTGGCCACTTGCGTCCATCGCTTCAGGGATGCACCGCGTCAGCGGTGCCATCATGTTCTTCCTGATGCCTTTCATCATCTGGATGTTTGACACCTCGATCTCGTCAGAAATCTCGTTTGGCAAATTTAAGGCTGCTTTTGATGTTGGCATGCTGGGGCTACCCGGCTTCATCTGGAAGTTAGTCACGCTCGGGCTGATATGGGCCTACCTGCACCACTTCATTGCTGGCATCCGACACCTCTGGATGGACACCCACCATGAACAGGTCAGCAAAGAATTTGGTCATCAGACTGCCGTTGCCGTGATTGCGTTGACGCTGGGTCTGACCGTCATTCTGGGCGCCAAATTATTCGGTCTTTACTAAGCAGGAGCACTACATGTCTGTCAATTACGGATCCCATCGCACAGTTGTTGGCGCCCATTACGGCATGCGCGACTGGCTGTCGCAACGCGTCACCGCCGTCATCATGGGTTTGTTCACCCTGGTGGTACTGGCCCAAGTCATTTTCAGCAAGGGCCCGGTCAGTTATGAACTCTGGTCTGGCATTTTTGCGGCTCAGTGGATGAAAACGGTCACTTTCGTCGTCATTGTGTCGCTGCTCTGGCACGTCTGGGTCGGCATGCGCAACGTCTTCATGGATTACGTCAAACCCTACGCTGTGCGCTTTGTGTTTCACGTCTTCGCTATCGTCTGGCTAACCGGTTGCGCCGGTTGGGCGATTCAAGTTCTTTGGCGTCTTTGACCATGTTATCCGGTGCCATCAGCATACGACCCTGAGGCCATTGCTTGGTTGCAACTTCCCAAAAAACAGAATTTTTAAGAAATTACCATGACTGCAAAAACCAAACCTACCACACGCAAATTTGACGTCGTCATCGTCGGCGCAGGCGGCTCCGGCATGAGCGCTTCGCTGTTGCTCGCGAATGCCGGCCTGAACGTGGCTGTTCTGTCTAAAGTGTTCCCGACCCGCTCGCACACGGTCGCAGCACAGGGTGGCATCGCCGCTTCGCTGTCGAACATGAACGAAGACAACTGGGACTTCCACTTTTACGACACCATCAAAGGTGGCGACTGGCTGGGCGACCAGGATGCGATTGAATTCATGTGCCGTGAAGCGCCCAAGGTGGTCTATGACCTGGAGCACTACGGCATGCCATTCGACCGTAACCCCGACGGCACCATTTACCAGCGTCCGTTTGGTGGCCACACCAGCAACCACGGTGAAAAAGCGGTGCAACGCGCCTGCGCCGCGGCTGACCGCACCGGTCACGCCATGTTGCACACGCTGTACCAACAAAATGTCAAGTCGCGCACCAATTTCTTCGTCGAATGGATGGCACTGGATCTGATTCGCGACGCTGAAGGCGATGTGGTGGGTGTCACCGCGCTTGAAATGGAAACCGGCGAAGTCTATATCCTCGAAGCAAAAACGGTCTTACTCGCCACGGGCGGTGCCGGACGCATTTTTGCCGCCTCCACCAATGCCTACATCAACACTGGCGACGGTCTGGGCATGGTGGCGCGCGCAGGCATCCCGCTGCAAGACATGGAATTCTGGCAATTCCACCCAACGGGCGTTTATGGTGCCGGCATTTTGCTCACGGAAGGCTGCCGCGGCGAGGGTGCCATTTTGCGCAACAGCAACGGCGAACGTTTCATGGAACGTTACGCACCAGCCTACAAAGATCTGGCCACACGCGACTTCGTTTCACGCTGCATGGACCAGGAAATCAAAGAAGGTCGCGGCTGCGGTCCAAATAAGGCTTACATCGATCTTGACATGACCCACCTGGGTGTTGAGACCATCATGAAGCGCCTGCCTTCAATGTTCGAAATTGGTCACAACTTTGCCAATGTTGACATCACCAAGCAACCGATCCCGGTGATTCCGACCAACCATTACCAGATGGGAGGCATCCCCAGCAGCATTTCGGGCCAAGTGGTCGCACCCAAGAATGGTGCCCAGGAAGTTGTCAATGGTCTGTATGCGGTGGGCGAATGCGCATGCGTGAGTGTGCACGGAGCAAACCGACTGGGCTGCAATTCGCTACTCGACATCATCGTGTTCGGCTTTGCTGCCGGCCGTCACATCATTGATGCCAACTTACAAAGCAAAAATCACAAACCGCTGCCGGCAGACGCGGCTGATCGTTCGCTGGAGCGCCTGAACCAGCTCGACACCAGTAAGTCGGGCGAGTATTCGCAAAAAATTGGTGACGATATCCGCAACACCATGCAAACTCATGCCAGCGTATTCCGCACCCAGGCCAGCATGGATGAGGGCGTGAGCAAAATTGCCAAGATTCGTGAACGCGTCAGTGGCATGGGGTTGGCCGACAAGTCGAAGATTTTCAATACGGACCGAATCGAGGCGCTGGAAATTGACAATATGATTGAAGTCGCGCAGGCCACCATGGTGTCTGCCGCAGCGCGCCATGAGTGCCGCGGTGCGCACAGCGTGCGCGACTATGACCGTCCGGCCGATGACCCGCAGTGCCCGCTGGGGCGCGATGACGTCAACTGGCTCAAACACACCCTGTGGGACAAAGCCACTAACAGCCTGAGCTACAAACCCGTCAACCTCAAGCCACTGACAGTCGCATCGATTGCGCCCAAAGTGCGCACCTTCTGATAACTGCCGCACTGACCTTTCGCCTCTGCCTGCAACTGATATAGAAAGCAAACCATGGCCAAACGTACTTTCAAGATTTATCGCTACAACCCCGACGTTGACAGCAAGCCTTACATGCAAACGCTTGAAGTCGAACTCGACGGCACCGAACGCATGTTGCTCGAGGTGCTTGTCAAGGTCAAAGCGGCTGACCCAACACTGGCGTTCCGGCGCTCCTGCCGTGAGGGCGTCTGCGGCTCGGACGCCATGAACATCAACGGCAAAAACGGACTGGCATGCCTGGTCAACATGCGCACCCTGCCTGACACCATCGTGCTCAAGCCGCTGCCCGGTCTGCCGGTGGTGCGTGACCTGATCGTTGACATGACGTTGTTCTTTCAGCAATATCATTCCATCAAGCCATACCTGATCAACGACACCCGCCCGCCAGAAAAAGAGCGTCTGCAAAGTCCCGAAGAGCGCGAAGAGCTCAACGGCCTGTATGACTGCATTCTGTGCGCCAGTTGCTCGACCAGCTGCCCGGTGTTCTGGTGGAACCCAGACAAGTTTGTCGGCCCGGCCGGGCTGTTGCAAGCTTATCGCTTCATCGCCGACAGCCGCGACCAGGCCACGGGGGAGCGCCTGGACAATCTGGAAGACCCGTATCGCCTGTTCCGCTGCACCACCATCATGAATTGCGTTGACGTATGCCCCAAGGGTCTGAACCCGACGCGAGCCATCGGCAAGATTAAGGAATTGATGGTGCGGCGCGCCCTGTAACACCAGATGAGCACAACGATACCCGGTCAAGAAGAGGCGCTGATTGACGAAAGAGCGCTCAGCAAACTCAGGTGGCGCAGTCGCCGGGGTTTGCTTGAGAACGATCTTTTTATCGATCGTTTCTTTAAAAAGTACGCCTCGACCTTGACTGTCAAGCAGGCACAAGGTCTGAGCACTCTGATGGAGCTGGCAGATTCCGACTTGCTGGATCTGCATCTGGGGCGGAAATCTTTGGCACAGGTCAACCCCGATCTGGTGCGTGACGATGTTTCTGAAGTCTTGAGCATGTTAAGAGTAACCACGAAAGGTCAAAATGAAGCTAGCTGAAAATAAAGCCACTCTGTCGTTCAGCAACGGCAGCCCCAGTGTTGATTTGCCGGTCTATCACGGCAACGTCGGTCCGGATGTCATCGACATCCGCAAGCTGTACGGCCAGACCGGTATGTTCACCTACGACCCGGGTTTTCTGTCCACCGCTTCCTGTCAATCCGCCATCACTTACATTGATGGCGACAAGGGCGAGTTGCTGTACCGCGGCTACCCGATCGAACAGTTAGCCACGCAGTGCGACTACCTCGACACCTGCTACCTGTTGCTGAACGGTGAGTTGCCCAACCAGACCGAACGCGATGATTTCCACAAGCTCATCATCAGTCACACCATGGTGCATGAGCAAATGCAGTTTTTCCTGCGTGGTTTCCGCCGCGACGCGCACCCGATGGCCGTGCTAACTGGTTTGGTCGGTGCGCTGTCGGCGTTCTACCACGACAGCACCGACATCCATAACCCGGAACATCGCAAGATCGCAGCCATCCGCCTGATCGCCAAGATGCCGACTCTGGTGTCAATGGCCTACAAGTATGGCGTTGGCCAGCCCTATATGTACCCGCAGAACGGCCTGAGCTACGCGGGCAACTTCCTGCGCATGATGTTTGGCAACCCGTGTGAAGACTACAAGGTCAACCCGGTGATTGAACGGGCCATGGATCGCATCTTCATCCTGCATGCTGATCACGAGCAAAATGCATCCACCTCCACGGTACGGTTGTGCGGTAGTTCGGGCACCAACCCGTTCGCCGCCATCGCCGCCGGTGTAGCCTGCCTGTGGGGTCCGGCGCATGGCGGGGCCAACGAGGCCTGCCTGAACATGCTTGGCGACATCCAGCGCCAGGGTGGCATTGCCAAGGTCGGCCATTTCATGGAACAAGTCAAAGACAAGAACTCTGGCGTCAAGTTGATGGGCTTTGGTCACCGCGTCTATAAAAATTACGATCCGCGCGCAAAACTCATGCAGGAAACCTGCAACGAAGTGCTGGACGAATTGGGTCTGGGCAACGACCCGCTGTTCAAGCTGGCCAAAGAGGTCGAAAAAATCGCGCTGCAAGACGAGTACTTCGTCTCGCGCAAACTCTACCCGAATGTCGATTTTTATTCCGGCATCGTGCAGCGCGCCATTGGCGTTCCAGTGAACATGTTCACGGGTGTCTTCACCTTGGCCCGCACCGTTGGCTGGATTGCTCAATTGAACGAGATGATCAGCGACCCCGAGTACAAAATTGGCCGTCCGCGCCAGTTGTTTAGCGGGGCCGTCACCCGTGCGGTGAAACCCATCACCAAGCGCTGATCTCCGCTCACCGCCCCTCAAACAACCCGCCGGATGACAACACCGGCGGGCTTTGTTTTTTTGGTGGCGGCGGTTTTTGCAGGCCACATCGCGTGTGACGTCCGCTCTGCCGATTAAAATCCGTCTCCCATCTCCCAATTGACCGTCAGCATGGACTTTCAAACAAGCGCGCGCACCCTGTACGACAAGTTGTGGGACGAGCACGTCGTCCACACTGAAGAGGACGGCACGGCCCTGCTCTATATCGACCGGCATCTGGTGCATGAGGTCACCAGTCCGCAGGCCTTCGAGGGACTGCGTCAGGCACACCGCCCGGTGTGGCGCACCAGCTCTGTGGTCGCCACCGCTGACCACAACACGCCCACGCAAGGCTGGGACCAGGGCTACGACGGCATCACCGACCCCACTAGCAAAGAGCAGGTGATGACGCTGGACGCCAACATTCGCGAATACGGTGCCGCCGCCTACTTTCCGTTCCTGTCCAAGCGCCAAGGCATCGTGCATGTGATTGGCCCTGAAAGCGGCGCCACCTTGCCAGGAATGACCGTGGTCTGTGGCGATTCGCACACCTCCACGCACGGCGCATTTGGTGCGCTGGCCCATGGCATTGGCACCAGCGAAGTCGAGCACGTGCTGGCCACCCAGACCCTGCTAGCCAAGAAAGCCAAAAACATGCTGATGCGCGTTGACGGCACCCTGCCCAAAGGTTGCACCGCCAAGGACATCGCGCTGGCCATCATCGGAAAGATCGGCACTGCGGGCGGCACAGGTTTCACCATCGAATTTGGTGGCGACGCCATTCGCGCGCTCAGCATGGAAGGGCGCATGACCCTGTGCAACATGGCCATTGAAGCCGGAGCCCGGGCTGGGCTGGTGGCGGTGGACGACAAGACTGTCCAGTACCTCAAAGGCCGCCCCCTGGCACCAGGTGCCAACGCCGCCAATGAAACCGCTGCGGCCGTCGAATGGGACCAAGCCGTAACGTACTGGAAAACGCTGCACTCTGACCCGAATGCCAAATTCGACGCCACCGTCAGCATCGACGCCAGCACCCTGGTGCCGCAGGTCACTTGGGGCACCTCACCCGAGATGGCGCTGGGCATCAACGACCGCGTCCCTGATCCTGACAAAGAAAAAGACGCGAATAAACGCAACGCCATCGAGCGCGCGTTGACCTACATGGGCCTGACCCCTGGCAAGGCGCTGGTGGACATTTATGTGGACAAAGTGTTCATTGGTTCGTGCACCAACAGCCGCATCGAAGACATGCGTGAGGCCGCCGCCGTGGTACGCGCGCTAGGCCGCAAGGTAGCGTCCAACGTGCGCATGGCCATGGTCGTCCCCGGCTCCGGACTGGTCAAGGAACAAGCCGAACGCGAAGGACTGCACCAGATTTTCAAGGCCGCTGGTTTTGAGTGGCGTGAACCGGGCTGCTCCATGTGCCTGGCCATGAACGCTGACCGACTGGAGCCGGGTGAGCGCTGCGCCTCCACCAGCAACCGCAATTTTGAAGGGCGCCAGGGTGCGGGTGGTCGCACCCATCTGGTCAGCCCGGCCATGGCCGCAGCAGCGGCCATCCACGGCCATTTTGTCGATGTGCGTCAGTTTGTTTGATTTTTCCCGAAGGAGTCACCCATGAGAAAACTTTCCATCTTGCTGATGCTGACCGGTTTACTAACGCTTGGCGCTTGCAACACCGTCAAAGGTGTGGGGCAAGACTTGCAAAAAGCCGGTTCCACCCTTGAAGGCGCAGCCAAAAAGTAAAGTATCCGATGCAGAAATTTACTTTGCTCCAGGGCCTGGTGGCCCCGATGGACCGCGAAAACGTCGACACCGACGCCATCATCCCCAAGCAATTTCTCAAATCCATCCGCAAAACCGGGTTTGGCCAAAATCTGTTTGATGAATGGCGTTACCTTGACGCTGGTTTTCCCGGGCAGGACCCCAGCAGCCGCCGGCCCAACCCCGACTTTGTGCTGAACCAGCCGCGTTACCTGGGTGCCTCCGTCCTGCTGGCGCGCAGGAATTTTGGCTGCGGCTCATCGCGCGAGCACGCGCCTTGGGCGCTGGACCAGTTTGGTTTTCGCGCCATCATCGCGCCCAGCTACGCTGACATTTTTTACAACAACTGCTTCAAGAACGGTCTGTTGCCCATCGTCCTGACCGACACACAGGTCGCGCAATTGTTCAACGAGGTCGCAGCCTTCCCCGGCTACACACTCACGGTGGATCTTGAGCGCCAACGCGTTGTCAAACCCGACGGGACCGAGCTGGCTTTTGACGTGCAACCGTTTCGCAAATACTGTTTGCTCAACGGCCTGGACGACATTGGCCTGACACTGCGCCATGCCGACAAGATCAAAACTTTCGAGGCCCAGCGTTTGGCACAAAAACCATGGCTAGCCCATACCATGCTTGGGTAAACAGCTTCACTATATATAGCAAAATTCATGAAAATCGCAGTACTCCCCGGTGACGGCATCGGTACCGAAATTGTGGCCGAGGCGGTCAAAGTCCTGAGCGCCCTGGGCTTGCAGCTGGAGCTTGAGCACGCGCTGGTCGGCGGTGCTGCTTACGAGGCACACGGCCACCCGCTGCCCGAAAGTACGTTAACGTTGGCGCAGTCGGCCGACGCCATTTTGTTTGGCGCCGTGGGCGACTGGAAGTACGACGCGCTGGAGCGCTCGCTGCGCCCCGAGCAAGCCATTTTGGGGCTGCGCAAGCACCTCGGGTTGTTCGCCAATTTCCGCCCAGCTATTTGCCACGAACAACTGGTGGGCGCCTCCAGCCTAAAACCCGAATTGATCGCCGGGCTCGACATTCTGATCATCCGCGAGCTCACCGGCGACATTTACTTTGGACAGCCGCGCGGGCGGCGCGTGGCCACCGACGGTCACTTTCCCGGCAGCGACGAAGGTTTTGACACCATGCGTTACAGCCGCCCGGAAATTGAACGTATCGCGCATGTAGCTTTTCAGGCGGCGCAAAAACGCAGCGGGCGTGTCACCAGCGTGGACAAGGCCAATGTGCTCGAAACCTCCCAGCTCTGGCGCGACGTCATGATCGACGTCGCCCGTCACTACCCTGACGTGGCGCTAGATCACATGTACGTGGACAACGCCGCCATGCAACTGGTGCGTGCGCCCAAAAAGTTTGACGTGGTCGTCACTGGCAACCTGTTTGGCGACATCCTGTCGGACGAGGCTTCCATGCTCACCGGCTCCATCGGCATGTTGCCATCGGCCAGCCTGAACGCCAACGGCCAGGGTCTGTACGAACCCAGCCACGGCAGCGCCCCCGACATCGCAGGCAAAGGCATTGCCAACCCGCTGGCCACCATTCTCAGCGCCGCCATGATGCTGCGTTTTTCACTGAACCAGGCGCAGGCCGCCGAGCGCATCGAAGCCGCCGTCAAAAAAGTGCTGACGCAGGGCCTGCGCACGCCAGACATCTACAGCGACGGCTGCACCCGCGTCAGTACGGCGCAAATGGGCGACGCTGTGGTACACGCGCTCTAAAGCATTCCATCCAATTCAACGAAAGGGCAATGATGAAAGTGGGCAATCTGGTAGGTCTGGTGGGCTGGCGCGGTATGGTCGGCTCGGTGTTGATGGACCGCATGCAGGCCGAGGGCGACTTTGCGCTGATCGAGCCGGTTTTTTTCTCCACCTCGGACGCAGGCGGCAAGGCCCCCGCGCAAGCCAGGAATGAAACCGTGCTGCAAGACGCGTACAACATCGACGCCCTCAAACGCTGCGACGTGATCATCAGTTGCCAGGGCGGCGACTACACCACGGCTGTGTTCCCCAAGCTGCGCGCCAGCGGATGGAGCGGTCACTGGATCGACGCCGCATCGAGCCTGCGCATGCAATCAGACGCCGTCATCATCCTGGATCCGGTCAACCTGCCGGTGATCCAGAACGCCCTGCACCAAGGCGGCAACAACTGGATCGGCGGTAACTGCACCGTGAGCTGCATGCTGATGGGCGCGGGGGCGTTGTACAAGGCGGGTTTGGTCGAGTGGATGAGCACCCAGACCTACCAGGCGGCCAGTGGCGGCGGTGCGCAACACATGCGGGAGCTGCTGACCCAGTTCGGCACGCTCAACGCCGAAGTCAAAGCACTGCTGGACGACCCCAAGAGCGCCATCCTTGAAATCGACCGCAAGGTCATTGCCAAGCAGCGCACGCTGTCGGCCTCAGAAACAGCCAACTTTGCTGTGCCGCTGGGGGGTTCGCTCATTCCCTGGATCGACAAGGACCTGGGTCTGGGCAAACAGTCTGACGAGCCCGGCTACGGGACCTCGCGCGAAGAGTGGAAAGGCATGGCCGAAACCAACAAGATTCTGGGCCTGGGCGACGGCTTTGGTACGCCTGCCGTGCCGGTGGACGGTTTTTGCGTGCGCGTGGGCGCCATGCGTTGCCACAGCCAGGCGCTGACCTTCAAACTCAAGAAAAATGTGCCCAGCGCGGACATTGAAGCCATGATCGCCGCAGACAACGAATGGGTCAAGGTCGTGCCCAACACCCGTGAGGCCACCATCACCGGCCTGACACCGGTGGCCGTCACCGGCACGCTGACCATTCCGGTGGGGCGCATCCGCAAACTGGCCATGGGGCCTGAATACGTTGGCGCGTTCACCGTGGGTGACCAGCTTTTGTGGGGCGCTGCCGAACCGCTGCGCCGTATGCTACGGATACTGTTGCAGGCTTAAAAGGGTGGGCGTGGCTGTGAGCGTGTTGCACACTGTTTCTTGGCAACACGCTTTCGTTGCCACACCACAACATGGAATTGCGTCCGACTCCGTCTATGCAAGCGCAAACAAGTTAACAGACAGTCGCAACTTGTCAGGCTAACGCATTGATGTTATGGTGCTTTCCCTGTTCTTTTGCCGCTGTCTACAGGTTGTCAAACCGGAGTCTATAAATTGATTGCGAAGTCTTCTCAATGTCAACTGACCGCTTTGGCTACCGCCGTGTTGCTTGCCCTGACCAGCCTGCCAGCGGGCGCCTTGTCTCTGGGGCGCATCACGGTCCAATCTGCATTGGGTGAACCCATTCAGGCCGAAGTCGATTTTCTCGACATCAACGCGGAAGAAGCCGCAACTTTAAGCACACGCATCGCGTCACCCGATGCGTTCAAAGCCGCCGGTCTGGATTACAACGCGGTCCTTGGTAATCTGAAAGCATCGCTGCAACGCCGCGCCAATGGGCAGGCTTTTCTCAAGCTCAGCAGCGACAGCAGTGTCAACGAACCTTTTGTTGACATCATCCTTGAAGCCAGTTGGAGTTCGGGGCGCATCGTGCGCGATTACACGCTATTGTTTGACCCGCCCAAGCTGCGCTCTGCCACGCCGAAAACCCCAGACACCACGCAACTTGCATCGGGTTCCAGCCCAACACCCCAACCCGCACGCAGTGTTTTGGCCTTACCAAAACCCGTGACCTCCGACACGCCAGCTACTGCGCCCAAGCCCAAGGCGGTGGCGCCAGCTGCGACACCTTCGGAATTAAGCGTACGCGTCAAACCTGGTCAGACGGCCGGTCAAATTGCGGCGGCCAACCTGCCAGCCGGTGTCTCTCTCGACCAGATGCTGGTTGCCATGTTGCGCAGCAACCCCAACGCTTTTATCCAGGACAACGTCAACCTCGTCAAAGCGGGTGCTGTGCTCACCCTGCCTGCGCCACAGTCGGCTTTAACCGTACCCCGGGACGAAGCCACCCGAATGGTGATCGCCCAAAGCGGGGACTTCAACAAATTCAGACGCAAACTGGCAGAAAATGTGGGCCAAGCCCAGGCTGCTCCCACCGCACGCGAAGCAACGGGTCGGGTGCAGATGTCGGTACAAGACAAAAAACCTGCTTCGTCAGCGCCGGACAAGCTGACGCTGTCCAAGGGCACAGTACAAGGCAAATCGAGTGAAGAACAATTGGCCAACGCACGCAATGCAGCGCAAACTGATGCACGTGCCGCCGAGCTGGCCAAAAACATCACCGATCTCAACAAGTTGGCTGCTGTAGCCAGCGCGCCGGTTGCAGCCGCGTCAGGAGTGCCAACAACGGCAGCAGTTGCAAAGGCTGCCGTGAAGCCGTCGACACCAGCACCTGCGGCGCCGACCGAAGCCGGTTTTATTGACACGCTGCTGGCCGAACCCCTCCTGCCCGCTGGTGTTGCGACCTTGCTTGCCCTGCTGGTAGCTTTGGGCGTTTACAAGCACAGGCAGCGCAAAAACGAAACGCTGGTGGATAGTGCGCTCAATGAAGATACATCCGCAGAAGGCTCCAGCGGTGGACAAAGCGTGGACACCAGCTCCAGCGACAGCCTCAGCAGCGGCTCGTCCATGGTTTATTCCAACACCCAACTCGATGGCGCTGATGACGCGGATCCGCTGGCCGAGGCCGACGTTTACCTGGCTTACGGCCGGGATCTACAGGCTGAAGAAATCCTCAAGGACGCCCTGCGCACCGCACCAGAACGCGTTGCGATCCACGCCAAGCTGGCAGAAATTTACGCCAAACGTCAGGACGCCAAGTCGCTTGAGGCGATTGCCGCGCAGGCTTTCAACCTGACCAACGGCACAGGTCCACAGTGGGAGCATATCTGTGAAAAAGGCTTGTCAATCGACCCTGACAACGCGCTTTATTTACCCGGCGGCCAACCTGCTTTGAGCTCGGCTCAATCTGCCACAGAGTCCCCAGCACCCCAAGCGCAACCAACACCAACTGAAGACGATCTCGTCGCAGCCAAAGCGCAGGCAGACGCGGTAACATCGCTACCGGGAGCACTTGAAGAGTTGGACCTGGATCTCGATTTCTCACTTGAAGAACCAGAAAACCCACCGGCTGAAGCACCCTCGTCAGACGTTGGGCTGCCACCGGTTTCTTCAGACCGGGTTGAAACCTCTGCACCGACAGACACAAACCCAAACACCATCCAGGGTGGGCTTGACTTTACCGTGTCGGCTTCTTTTGACCCGGTTTCAAAACTTTCTGCACTGCACGAAAGGTTGCCTGACGTGATGCCATCAGCGCAAACGTCCAGCGACGTTGATGCGTCACCCAACGAGCCGCTCCTTGCGCTCGACGCATTGCCCGATTTGGATCTTCCGACTGGTTCTTATCCGTCTGCACCTGCACAGACCGCGCCACAAGAAACGGCTGTTGACGCAAGCAAGGACATGCTCTCCTTCGATATCGATTCACTCTCGCTCGATTTGGCTGATGACAGTTCGCCGCCACCAGCCTTCGAAGAGGAGTCGGCCATGGATCCGCTGGAAACCAAGCTGGCGCTGGCTGAAGAATTCCGTGCCATTGGTGACGACGACGGTGCCCGCGCCTTGATCGAAGAGGTCATCGCCGAAGCCACTGGCGACATCCAGGCCAAGGCGCAGCAGGCGCTAAGCAAGCTCTAAACACCGTGCGGGTCGCGCTCGGGGTTAGCTACAACGGCCTGCGTTACCACGGCTGGCAGAGCCAGCCCAGCGGGCAAACGGTTCAAGACACGCTGGAAAAAGCGCTATCGCAATTTGCCAACCAACGCATCAGCACGCTGTGCGCAGGCCGCACCGACACCGGCGTGCACGCGCTGGCCCAGGTGGTGCACTTCGACACCGACGTGGATCGCACCGAACAAGCGTGGGTGCGCGGCCCCAACGCGCTGCTGCCGCACGACATGGCAGTGCAGTGGGCGCGCATCGTCCCAGCCAGTTTTCATTGCCGCGCCAGCGCGCTCACCCGTCGCTATGTGTATGTCGTGTTGCAGTCGCCGGTGCGCCCGAGTCTGGACGACGGGCGGGTGGGCTGGGTTTTTTCGCAGCTGGCGCTCGCCCCCATGCAAGAGGCCGTAGCACACCTGTTGGGCGAGCACGACTTCACCTCGTTTCGCGCCAGCGCTTGCCAGGCCTTGTCGCCCATCAAGCGCCTGGAGCGCATCGACATCTGCCGCCACGGTGCCTACTGGCGCTTTGAGTTTGAAGCCAACGCCTTTTTGCACCACATGATCCGCAACATCATGGGTTGCCTGTTGGCCGTGGGTGACGGCCGCCACCCGCCGCAGTGGGTGGCGCAGGTGCTGGCCGCGCGCGACCGCGAAGCCGCCGCACCCACGTTTTCACCGCATGGGTTGTACTTTGTCGGGCCGCGCTACGATGCGCACTGGGGCCTGCCCGACCAACCTGTGTTGCTCGACGGTCTGCCCGGAGCCTGCGCATGACCTTACCCACCGCCCTCGCCAACGACCCTGCCCAGCCCGCGCAACACCCGCGCACGCGCATCAAACTGTGCGGGTTCACGCGCGAAGAGGACGTTGACGCTGCCGTGGTCGCAGGTGCCGACGCCATCGGCTTTGTGCTGTATGAAAAAAGCGCACGCTACGTGTCGCCCGAGCGCGCCGCAGTACTGGCGCGCCGTTTGCCGCCGTTTGTTACGCCGGTGCTGCTGTTTGTGAACCACAGCGCTTCAGAAATAAGAGCAGCTCTGGCAGGCGTACCGGGCGCTATGGCCCAATTTCATGGGGACGAATCGGCGCAGGACTGCGCGGCGGCCTGTGGCCCACTACAGCGCGCATGGCTGCGCGCGGCGCGCATACCCCCTGGCGCAGACGGCCAGCGCTTTGATCTCTTAAAATTCGTCCAAGATTTTTCACAGGCCCAGGCCATTTTGCTCGACTCCCAGGTGGCTGGGTACGGCGGTGGCGGGCAAACCTTCCATTGGTCACTGCTACCACCAAACGTCAACGCTCACCTCGTCTTGAGTGGTGGGCTCGAACCAGCCAACGTGATCGAAGGCATCACGCAGCTGCGCCCGCGCTGCAAGTCGCTGGCGGTTGACGTCAGCTCGGGCATCGAAGTGCCCGGGCGCAAGGGCATCAAGGACGCCGCGCGCATGCATGCCTTCATCGCGGCAGTGCGCAAGGCAGATCAACTTTATTAAGCATTTTTGACATCTAGCCCTTATAAAACAAGGGCTAAAAGCTATTGAATTTATATCATTATGTTTGACTACCAACTTCCCGACGCACGTGGCCACTTTGGCATCTACGGCGGTAATTTTGTGTCTGAAACGCTCAGCCACGCCATCAACGAACTCACCGCAGCCTATGCGCGCTACCAGCACGACCCGGCCTTTGTGGCCGAGTTTGAGTACGAGCTGGCGCACTTTGTGGGCCGACCCAGCCCGGTGTATCACGCCGCGCGCATGAGCCGCGAGCTGGGCGGTGCGCAGATATTCTTGAAGCGTGAAGACCTCAACCACACCGGCGCGCACAAGATCAACAACACCATCGGCCAGGCCATGCTGGCCAAACGCATGGGCAAACCGCGCGTGATCGCCGAGACCGGCGCAGGTCAGCACGGTGTAGCCACCGCCACCATTTGCGCGCGCTACGGGCTGGAATGCGTGGTCTATATGGGCAGCGAAGACGTCAAACGCCAAAGCCCCAACGTCTATCGCATGAAGCTGCTCGGCGCCACGGTGGTGCCCGTTGAAAGTGGCAGTAAAACCCTGAAAGACGCGCTCAATGAGGCGCTGCGCGACTGGGTCGCCAATGTCGATAACACCTTCTACATCATCGGCACAGTCGCCGGCCCGCACCCGTACCCCATGATGGTGCGCGACTTTCAGAGCGTGATCGGTAAGGAATGCCTGGTGCAGATGCCCGAGATGCTGCGCGCGTGCGGCTGCACGTCCGGCCAGCCCGACGTGGTGATGGCCTGCGTGGGCGGGGGCAGCAATGCCATGGGCATTTTTTACCCCTACATTGCGCACGAGGCCACGCAACTCATCGGCGTGGAGGCCGCTGGTCTGGGCATGGACAGCGGCAAACATTCGGCCAGCATCCAGCGCGGCAGCCCCGGCGTGCTGCACGGTAACCGCACCTATGTGCTGCAAGACGACAACGGCCAGGTGACTGAAACGCACAGCATCAGCGCCGGGCTGGACTACCCCGGTGTGGGACCCGAGCACGCCTACCTGCACGACATCGGCCGCGCCCAATACGTGGGCGTCACCGACGCAGACGCGCTGGCGGCGTTTCACCACCTGTGCCGCACCGAAGGCATCATCCCGGCGCTGGAATCCAGCCACGCTGTGGCCTACGCCATGCAACTGGCACCCACCCTGCGCGCAGATCAGAGCATTCTGGTCAACCTGTCGGGCCGCGGCGACAAAGACATCGGTACCGTGGCCGACCTGAGCCACGCGGACTTCTTCTGCCGCCCCAGCTGCCAGGGTCAGACCGTCAAAGGTGGACAGCAAAATATACCACTAGCTCAGATAGGTAAAGGGCTAGCAGCTACAGCTACAGGAGCAAAAGCATGAGCCGCCTGAACCCCACTTTTGCCAACCTGGAAGCGCAAGGCCGCAAGGCGCTGATCCCGTTTGTCACCGCCGGCTTTCCCTACCCCGACATCACCCCCAGGCTGATGCACGCGCTGGTAGCCGGTGGTGCCGACGTGATCGAACTGGGCGTGCCGTTTTCTGACCCCAGCGCCGACGGCCCGGTGATCCAGAAGGCAGGTGACCGCGCGCTGGCGGCGGGCATCGGCATGACGCAGGTGCTGGCCATGGTGCGCCAGTTTCGCCAGCAGGACAACACCACGCCGGTGGTACTGATGGGCTACGCCAACCCGGTCGAGCGCTACAACCAGTTGCACAGCGCTTCCAAAAATGAAGCTGCTGGCGCAGACAAGACGGGGGCTAGCAGTGCTTTTGTGCAGGATGCAGCGGCCGCCGGTGTGGATGGCGTGCTGGTGGTGGACTACCCGCCAGAAGAGTGCGAGGCGTTTGCGGCCGACCTGGCCGCACGTGACATGAGCCTGATCTTTTTGCTCGCCCCCACCTCGACCGACGAACGCATGGCGCAGGTGGGCCGCATCGCCAGCGGGTATGTGTATTACGTGTCGCTCAAGGGCGTGACCGGTTCGGGCGCGCTCGATACCGACGCGGTGGCCAGGATGCTGCCGCGCATCCGCGCGCACGTTACCTGCCCGGTGGGCGTGGGGTTTGGCATCCGCGACGGCGCCACGGCCAAGGCCATCGGCGCGGTGGCCGACGCGGTGGTCATTGGCAGCCGCCTGATCCAGCTCATCGACGCACAGCCGCATGAAAAAGTGGCGGGCATGGCGCAAAATTTCATGCGCGAGATTCGCAGCGCGCTCGATTCATAATGCGACCCTCCGATGCCGGACTGAGAAGGAAAAACACATGAGTTGGCTTGAAAAACTGCTCCCGCCCAAAATCCAGCAAACCGACCCTAAAGAGCGCCGCGCCGTGCCCGAGGGCCTGTGGGTCAAGTGCCCGGCGTGCGACACCGTGCTCTACAAGACCGATCTGGAACAAAACCAGAACGTCTGCCCCACCTGTAGCCACCACCACCGCATAGGTGCACGGGCGCGTCTGAACGTGTTTCTGGACAACGAAGGGCGCTACGAGATCGGGCAAGAGGTGCTGCCGGTGGACGCGCTCAAGTTCAAGGACAGTCGAAAATACCCCGAGCGCCTGAAAGAAGCCATGGACAACACGGGTGAAACTGACGCGCTGGTGGCGATGGGCGGCTCGGTGATGGGCATCGCGCTGGTAGCGGCGTGCTTCGAATTTGAATTCATGGGCGGCAGCATGGGCAGCGTGGTGGGCGAGCGCTTTGCCCGCGCGGTACAAACCGCCATCGACCAGAAAGTGCCGTTTGTCTGCTTTACCGCCACCGGCGGCGCGCGCATGCAAGAAGGTTTGCTCAGCCTGATGCAAATGGCCAAGACCAACGCATCGCTGACGCACCTGGCCAAAAAAGGCCTGCCCTTCATCAGCGTGCTGACCGACCCGACCATGGGCGGCGTGAGCGCCGGTTTTGCCTTTTTGGGCGACGTGGTGATCGCCGAGCCCAAGGCGTTGATCGGATTTGCCGGCCCGCGCGTGATCGAATCCACCGTGCGCGTGACGCTGCCCGAAGGCTTTCAGCGCGCCGAGTTTTTGCAGACCAAAGGTGCGGTCGATTTGATCTGCGACCGCCGCGAACTGCGCAAAACCATCGCCAACACGCTGGCGATGCTGACGCGCCAAAGTGCCGACGCGGTGGGCTGATGATGATTTGTCTTTTTAATAAGGATAAATGGTTGTAAAATTGTCCTTTATGGAAAGTCAATTAAGCACAGTCATCCGACAAAAAATCATCGACAGTCAAGCCACACAGTTGCCAACGCTAACGCGCCGTGATGCCTGGCTGCCCAGCGTTCCAACCAAAGCCACAGCGGTCATCGGGATGCGCCGTGCGGGCAAAACCAGTTTGTTGTGGCAAATCCTTGGTGACAAATTTGCCGCCGGTGTGCCGCGCGAAGGCCTGCTGTACTTCAGCTTTGAAGACGAGCGCCTGGCTGACATGCAGGTGCAAGACCTCGACCTGCTGGTGCAAACCTATTACCAGCTTCATCCCGCATGGCGTGACGCGCAACGCGCCAGTTTTTTTCTGGACGAAATCCAGTTGGTGCCGGGCTGGGAGCTGTTTGCCAGACGACTGCTTGACAGCGAAAACATCGACTTGTATCTGTCTGGCTCGTCGGCGCGCCTGTTGTCGCGCGAGGTGGCCAGCAGCATGCGTGGCCGCGCCATGGAGGCGGTGGTCACGCCCTTCAGCTTTTCAGAAATGCTGCGCCACGCCGGGCGTGAGCCCAACAAGCCCTTTGACCGATTGACCAAGGCCGAACGCTCTCAGATCGATAGCGACTTGCGCTTGTTCCTGCTGGAGGGTGGCTTTCCTGAAGCACAGGGCCTCGACACACGAAACCGCTTTGAGTTGTTGCGCTCGTACGTCGATGTGCTGCTGCTGCGCGATGTGATCGAGCGCCACAACCTCAGCCAAGCGCAGGTGTTGCACTGGATGGTGCGCCAACTGCTTGGCAATTCCGCAGGCACATTCAGCATCAACAAATTTCACGCAGATCTGAAATCGCGCGGTGTTGCGGTGGGCAAAGACACGCTGCACAGCTACCTGGCGCATCTGGAAGACGCGTTTTTGCTCACCTGCGTTGACATTGCCAGCGACTCCGAGCGGCGGCGGCAAGTCAATCCGCGCAAAATTTACCCGGTCGATACCGGGCTGATCGCCCTGTTTGACCGATCCGGCAAGGCCAATCTGGGTCACGCGCTAGAAACAGCCGTGCTGCACCAGCTGCAACGCCGTGGCAACCCCGTGAACTATGTGCGAACTTCGGCTGGCTTTGAGGTGGACTTCTACACCCGAAGCCGCACTGGCGATGAATCTTTGATTCAGGTCTGCACCGACCTGGATGACCCGTCAACCAGCGCGCGTGAGATACGCGCCTTGCAAGACGCCGCCCTGTCGTGGCCGGATGCCAGTTTGCACCTGATCACCCTGCAGGCGCCCAGAACAGTGGCGGTTCCCGCAAACATTGAATTGCACCTGGCGGCCGACTGGTTATTAACCGACCCACCCGCTGAGCAGTAAACCCAATTGGGTGCGATACAAAGTAGCGAGGTTCATGGGCTGGTCATGTTTAATGCAATATTTATAGCGCCATACGCAAGCTATCAAAGCGCTGTAGCCTTATTTGTAGGGTGTAGCGACATCGCATTCATTGAAAAGACCGATGCCATGACTCATCATTTATCACGCAACAGGCAACGTCCCACGCTCGTTGAGATCGGCGCGGCGACTGGGTAATCCGCATGCCACAAACTCCGGTCACATGACCCAGCTCCAACGTCTTATGAGTGGCTACTAAGCCACCGAAACGACAAAATTCCGGTTCATGTTGGGTGACTGCAGTGTAGCGATTCCCGACATAGGTCTGCCCGAAATACCTGCTCCAAACCCGCCATCGACCATTTACTGTGAATCGCTATTGTGTCAAATTGACTCAGCCAAGAACGGATCGATCAGCTTCGTGCCCGTTCCTGCAAAGTCCGCAACATTGCGTGTGACCACTGTCATTCCATGCTCCAAAGCCGTGGCAGCAATCATGGCATCACGTTCAGACTTCGGGT
>Ga0100377_1000311_pt1 | contig 41227 bp, 39 predicted proteins | sample CryGeymeta201501_FD_83664 | JGI IMG/M metagenome (GOLD analysis project Ga0100377, IMG submission 83664) | Groundwater microbial communities from Crystal Geyser aquifers in Utah, USA - Crystal Geyser metaG 2015-01 | ecosystem: Environmental > Aquatic > Deep subsurface > Groundwater | place: USA... | reverse complement strand
TTCACCGATTTCGGCGTTGGGCTCAAATTTTAATCCTCGAAATACGTCAATGTATTCCTGTGGTTAAAATTATCGCCCGCCTTGAACTCGACGAAACTATCTCATTTCCGGATGGACACTAGTGAACTATTGCTCTCAGAATTTCATAAGGTGCGTCCCGCACCCTTCTTTACTGTGCCTCACCTGCTGCATCCAGCGGCAGCCGAATTCTTGTTTGCCTCTGTCAGCCTTTCTATAAACCTGGCCCACCATCCTTTCCGGGTACTGCCTTTCTCCAGCTTTTTCATATCGTTCCTTTCATGAACCGCTTGAGTTTTGAAATCAAACTCCAACTTTAATGGCCTGTCCATTTGCCGTTTCAATTATTTGACCTCGCATATATGTTATGTTATAAGGACTTGCGGATGCGTTTTCAACCTATTTGGAGGAGGAATGAGGCCATGAGCTCAGAGCATGTTCTTAAAGACAAGGTTGTCCTTGTAGTTGACGATGAACCTGACATCCTTGAAACAGTCGGCGAAGAACTTGACATGTGCATAGTGCACAAGGCAGGAGACTATGATACGGCGCTTCAATACCTTCTCAGTTACACCTATGACATCGTTGTACTAGATATTATGGGGGTAAACGGTTTCGAACTGCTTCGAAACTCAGTCTCCAGGGGATTCCCTACGGTGATGCTTACGGCACACGCTCTTTCGCCCGACTCCCTTAAGAAGTCCATCAAGCTGGGGGCCGTTTCCTTCCTACCCAAGGAGAAGATATCTGAGCTTAAGATCTTCCTTGAAGACGTTGTATTGGGAGGGGCAAGGCCTGTTTGGGCAAAACTCTTTGACAGACTTGGAAGTTACTTCAACAAGCGCTTTGGTCCGGACTGGAAGGAAAAAGATAAGTTTTTTAAGGAGTTCGAAGAAGAATTGAAGAAAGCAAACAGCGAAAAGAAAAACGGATAATCGGTAGATGGCCGGCTACCTCAAAGGGCTTGAAGAATACCTTGCCGCCAATTACGGCAAGTCCGCTTTCGATGATGCGGTTGTTTCACCCGATGTCTGGACCCTTCACGAGCATGGAGGTCTGATGGAAGAAGGGGTGATAGATGAAAACCTTCGCTTCGACATCCGCTTCAGTCCGAAAGGAATGCCTCAGAGAGTTATCCCCAAGGTAACGATAAAGTTTTTATATCCCTCCAGCGTATCGCAATCCGTCAAGGGATTGATAAAGATAGATGACAAGATAAGGGCTATGGAGATTGCCCCCATGATTTCTCCTGCCGGTCGTTACCATATCAAGAACAAGACCCTCTACCCTGCCATGGAGGGTAGGACGGTGCTTTTCTTCACCCTTTTGGAAGGCGAAATCCTTAAAGGGATCATAACGGATTTCAGCCGCTACGAGATTACCCTGTCGGTCAAAGGAGGTATTCCTGTAACAATATTGAGGCATGCGGTCTATGATCTTCGAGACAAGAAAGGCAGGTGCCTCCTTAAAGCATTCCAGAATATTCATAAAGATTGGGAGAAGTCTTCCTATTTCGTATCGGCATAACCCGGGTTCTTGTTGACGCCTACCCGCTATGACCAAACCGTCATGACACGATTTGTGTCACCCTGAGGATGAAAATCCTCTTCCAATCTCTTCTCTGTTTACGAGGCTATTTATTGCCTTATCGGTCAAGAACCTGTCACAAAAAACTAGAAAGTGTCCATCCGGAAATGAGATAGTTTCGTCGAGTTCAAGGCGGGTGATAATTTTAACCACAGGAATACATTGACGTATTTCGAGGATTAAAATTTGAGCCCAACGCCGAAATCGGTGAAAATAGCCATTTCCGGATGGACACTAGAAAATTATTTGACAAGGCTGGATATCGGCACGCAACAAGGTTCTTAAACGTTTTTGGTGCCGGCAGTTTTTCAGATTCTGGGTTGCGGGGGCGACCCGGCCTCATGACTTCTCGGCCGGCAGGGGCTCCTCCGGAAGGGATGCATTGTAGCCGCATCCTTTTTTGCGGCATTGAATCTTGGGCGTTGAGCCCTTCTTCCTTCTTATTGTCATCACCTTTGTTCCACATAAGGGGCATGCCCCGCCATAAGGCTCATCCCACATAACAAAATGGCACTCGGGATAATTACTGCAACCGTAAAACCTGGTGCCCTTCTTTGAAGAACGCTCCTTTATCTCTCCCCCGCATCCCTCCTCAGGACACGATACACCCGTTCCCGGGGCTTCCGTATAGGTGCACGAAGGATATCTTTCACAGGCAAGAAATCTCTGGCCGTTTCTGCCGGTTTTCAGGAGCATCTTGGCCCCGCAGTCTCTACAAATCTTTCCTGTGGGCTCTCCCTTTTGTTCAGCGAAAGGCCTTTTTTCCACCAGGGCCGGCCTTCCCTTCTCATCCCTTACGTAGTTGGATGTAAAGGAACACTTGGGATAAGCGCTGCATGAGAGAAAAAGGCCGTTTCTACCGCTCCTGATGGAGAGATTCGAGCCGCAATCAGGGCATTTCAGCTCCGTTAACACCTCCCCTTTCATGGAACTTTTCGCCTTTTCGAGGTCCCTGTTAAATGAACCGTAGAACTGCTCCAGTACCTTTGTCCAAGCTACTTCACCTCGCTCTATCCCGTCTAATCTCTTCTCCATCCTTGCCGTAAAGGCCATGTCCATGATATCGGGAAAATTTGCGATCAGTAAATCACTCACCAGAAAGCCCAATTCCGTAGGTTGGAAACGTCCTTTGACAGCAGAGACGTATTCCCTCTGATTTATATTTGAAAGTATGGCTGCGTAGGTGGATGGCCGGCCGATACCGTTTTTCTCCAGCGCTTTAATGAGGGTAGCCTCTGTATAGCGGGCGGGCGGTTGAGTGAAATGCTGGGCCGGATACAGAGATAGGAGGGTAAGGCCCTGATCTTTTTTTAACGGCGGGAGCGGGGATTCTGCGCCCTTCTCCGCGTCGCCTTCTTGCGCGGCCTCCTCATAAAGAGATGTAAACCCGGCAAAGACCATAACCGAGCCCGAGGCCCTGAAAACGGCCTTTGCCGCTTCTATATCGGCCTGTGTCTCATCATAGAGAGCAGGGGTCATCTGCGATGCGATAAACCTCTTCCATATCAGGGAGTAGAGGACAAGCTGATCCCTGCTGAGGTAGGGAGCCGTCTGTGCCGGCTGTATTTCCACGTTAGCGGGCCTTATGGCCTCATGGGCCTCCTGCGCCCCCTTGCGGCTCTTGTAGGCGTTGGGCCTATCGGGAAAAAAATCCCTTCCCCAATTCTTTTCTATAAGTGCCCTGGCCTCGGTCAGCGCCTCCTGCGAGACCCTGAAAGAATCCGTCCTCATATAGGTAATAAGGCCTATCTGACCTTTTTCTCCAAGTTCCACCCCTTCGTATAGAGCCTGGGCTATGGACATGGTCTTTTTGGCCGAAAAACCAAGTTTCTTATAGGCCTCCTGCTGCAGGAGGCTCGTTATGAAGGGAGGAGGAGGATAGCGCTTCTTCCTTTTCCTTGCAACTTTTCCCACGGTAAAAGGCGCGTTCTTAACCTCTTCAAGGATTCTTAATGTTTCATCCTCGCTTTTAAGCTCTATCTTTTCGCCTTCGTATTCACTAAGACGGGCCCTGAATTCCGGCGGATCCACTGCCTTAAGCCTCGCGGTAAGAGACCAGTATTCACGGGGCTCAAATACCTGTATCTCCCGCTCCCGGTCGCATATCATCCTGAGGGCCACAGACTGAACCCTGCCGGCACTGAGTCCTCGTTTCACCCTCGACCAAAGAAGAGGCGATAGCTGATACCCTACAAGTCTGTCCAATATCCTCCTGGCCTGCTGCGCCTCAAACTTATCTTTGTTCAATTCCTCAGGAGAGGCGACTGCAGCCTTTATCGCCCTTTGCGTAAGCTCGTTAAACAGGACCCTCTTAAACCTGTCACCCCCTCCATTGAGTTCGCCGGCAATATGCCATGCGATAGCTTCACCTTCCCTGTCAGGGTCAGGGGCCAGATAGATCGTATCAGCTGCCTTTGCGGCAGCCTTAAGATCCCGTATGATCTTTTCCTTCCCCTTGATGATAACGTATTCGGGGACAAATCCTTGCGCCAGATCAACCCCCAGTCTGTTGGGCGGCAGGTCTTTAACATGGCCCACCGATGCCATTATCCTGAACCCGGGGCCCAGATACTTGCTTATGGTCTTAGCCTTTGCAGGCGATTCAACAATCAATAGATTCTGCCGGGTCATAGTTATCCTGCTCTAACAAACATTTTGCCCGGGAGCTGCTTTAATAGCCCCCTTAATTCCATTTCAAGAAGAATACCCAGCACCTTGCCGGGCTCCATGCGCACCTTCTCTATAATAGCGTCTATATGTACTGGATAAGACTCAACCGCATCATACACCGGTTTCTGAAGATCAGAGACATCGGCGATGTTCTCTTTCCCGCTTTCCATGTGCGCTTCATCCTTACACCCGGAGCCGATTCCCAGAGCAACCAGAATATCATCCGCCCTCTCAACCAGGGCTGCTCCGTTTTTAAGAAGAAAATGTGTTCCGGCGCTCTTTGGAGACTGAATGCTTCCCGGCACGGCAAATACCTCTCTGCCCTGTTCCAGGGCGGCGGCAGCCGTTATGAGAGATCCACTCTTGCCGGCCGCCTCAACCACTACCACTCCCAGAGATAAACCGCTTATTATCCTGTTCCTCCTGGGGAAATTCTTCCCCTCAGGGGGAGTCCCGGTGGAAAACTCGGTGATAACGCAACCGGTTTCGGCTATCCTATCAAAAAGGCTACGGTTCGATGACGGATAGACACGGTCTATACCGGTTCCCATTACAGCTATCGTAAATCCCTTAGCCTTGAGACATCCATTGTGAGCCGCAGTGTCTATTCCCCTGGCAAGCCCGCTAACCACACCTACACCTGCACCGGCAAGTCCCTCGGCAATGGCCTCTGCGGACTTTATTCCATAAAAAGTAGGCATCCTTGAACCTACCACCGCTACCAGGGGACGTATTTCAGGGATAGTAGCTCCCTTTGTGTAGAGAACCATGGGAGGGTCAGTGATCTCCTTCAGACGGCCGGGATACCCCCCCCCGCCGAATACGACAATACTAGCTCCTGCCTGCCGAACCCTCATATATTCAAGTTCGGGATCGGCGCTGAAAACCCTGGAGGCTATTCTTCTTGCAATATCCTTTCTGATCCGCCCCCGGGCGACAAGCTCAGCCTCACCCGCCTTGAAGATGGCCGAGACACTCCCGAACGTCTCAAGCAACTGCCGGAACGCGACGTTCCCTAGCCCCGGCACCAGGCTTAGAGCAAGCCATTCGCCCCTGTCAATCTGCTCTTCTTTCACAATACAATAAGCCTCTTAGCGGCTAAAATAGTAAATATTTCTTGTCGGATGTTGTCCACTAGGAGTCAGTGATATGTTACAACGCTGAAATATTTGTCAAGGTATTCTAACGCCCTCTTTCGGGAGAGCAGAGTGATGCCTTTCTTAGGACTTGTTCCACTTGTCTTTTGTCCGAAGCTCTGGTCTTCGCACCGGGATGAAATTCCCTCAGAGTATCCGTAACAACCGCTGTTGCAGTTTCGGGATAAACGTCTGTAATAATCAAATGACCTATAATGATATCCGGGCGGCCTTCATAGATATTCATTATCATACCCCTTGTGAGCCCCACGGAAGATCCGGCATTGAGATAGACCACGGAAAACTGGCTTATCATATCCATGGATTCCTTTGCAGCAAGAATAGTGGCGCCTATCTCCTTTTCGATCAAGACAGGCTCTATGCAATGCTCCTCCATCCCCCTCGGCTCCATAAGAATATCTCCTGCTGCGATCGGCACAAAGCTCTCAGTCAAGACAGCTGCGCAACCATATTCGGCAATGAGGCCTTCCAGCCTTGCCGTTCCAAGGAAATCCACCACAAAACCAGCCGGTTGACCTGTGGCAGGGGAGCGCACCTCCGACCTCACCCTGCCCACCGTAAGGGTTCTTCCAGAAGTACAGCTCTCACCTTCGGCCAGACTGACATATATCCTGTCACCTTTCCCGATAAGTACGAAACCGCTCTGGGCCTCCTTCACAACCCCTTTGGAAATCACCTGCCCGCTAGAAAGATAGCCCGATCCCCTCATATCCGTATAGGCCGAAAGGTCAATTCTATTTTTAACATCGGCATATCCTTCATCGGCTGCTGGCGATAAACTCATGAGGCGCAGGTTATCCCTTGAGAAGTCTCCTGCCGTGAAAGCCAAGAAAGAGATGACAAAAACCGTGAACTTCGCAAGACGCCCCATAGATACCCCCTTCGAAGATAGATCGCACTGATGGGACGGTACGTCCACACCGGATTTAGTGTCAAGCTCTTTTTCCTTTGAAAACATTGCAGTTGACCCTAGGAGTGACTTGACAATAAGATATTGGTGATTAATTTTAGACGTCTATGTAAAGATATTCCTGTAAAACTAAATAGTTAATGAATTTTTTCTAAGGATTGAAGAATGTTTTTGTTTTGGTGCGCCCATGAGGGCGTTTACTTAATTTCTGCATAAATATCTAAGGAGGTTTTTCTAGCATGAAGGTTAGGCCATTAAACGACAGGGTACTGGTTTTGAGACTTGAAGGGGAACAGAAGACCGCAGGAGGAATAATCATTCCTGATACCGCTAAAGAGAAGCCCCAGGAGGGAAAGATCATAGCAGTGGGGACAGGAAAGCTCAACGAAAAGGGTGAGCGCATGCCTCTTACCGTAAAGGAAGGCGATAAGGTGCTCTTCAGCAAGTATGCGGGAAACGAGATAAAGATGGATGGCGTCGAGCACATCATAATGCGGGAAGATGATATTCTGGCCATAGTTGAATAGAGTTTCAGGAGGAATAAGTAATGGCAGCCAAGGAGATTAAATACAGCGCCGCGGCAAGGGAAAAACTCACAAAGGGTGTTGATACCCTTGCGGACGTAGTAAAGGTTACACTCGGTCCAAAAGGCCGCAATGTAATAATAGAGAAATCCTGGGGGTCCCCCAAGATCAGCAAGGACGGCGTCACAGTCGCAAAGGAAGTAGAGCTTGAGGATAAGTTCGAGAACATGGGGGCACAGATGGTCAAGGAGGTCGCTTCAAAGACTTCCGACGTAGCGGGAGATGGAACAACCACTGCTACCATCCTGGCCCAGGCCATTTACAGGGAAGGTTCCAAGCTTGTAGCAGCCGGAGCCAACCCCATGGCCATCAAGAAGGGTATTGACAAGGCTGTTGAGGCCGTAACAGCCGAACTCAAGAAGATTTCAAAGCCCACCAAGGAAAAGAAAGAGATCGCTCAGGTCGGCACCATATCCGCCAATAACGATTCCACCATAGGCGACATCATCTCTGAGGCCATGGAGAAGGTAGGTAAAGAGGGTGTCATTACGGTGGAAGAAGCAAAAAGCATGGATACGACCCTTGATATAGTCGAAGGAATGCAGTTCGACCGAGGCTATCTCAGCCCATATTTTGTAACCGATCCCGAAAAGATGGAAGCCCATCTTGAAAATGCCTACATCCTGCTCAACGAAAAAAAGATCAGCAACATGAAGGACCTTGTCCCCATACTTGAGCAGATCGCAAGAATGAGCAAGCCCCTTCTTATCATCGCCGAGGATGTGGAAGGAGAGGCACTTGCAACGCTGGTAGTCAACAAGCTGCGCGGCACCCTCCAGTGTGTTGCGGTAAAGGCGCCCGGATTCGGAGACAGACGCAAGGCGATGCTGGAGGATATTGCTATCCTCACAGGCGGCCAGGTAATAAGCGAGGATCTCGGAGTCAAGCTCGAGAAGATAACCCTCAACGACCTCGGAACCGCAAAGAGGATTTCGATTGACAAAGACAACACCACCATTGTTGACGGTGGAGGAAGCAGGCAGGCCCTTGAAGGAAGGGTTAAGCAGATAAGGGCCCAGATAGACGAAACCACCAGTGATTACGACAGAGAGAAACTTCAGGAGCGCCTTGCAAAACTCATAGGCGGCGTAGCCGTTATAAACGTCGGGGCTGCCACTGAGGCGGAGATGAAAGAGAAGAAAGACAGGGTGGAAGACGCCCTCAACGCAACCAGGGCCGCCGTGGAAGAAGGAATAGTGCCTGGCGGAGGTGTTGCTTATATAAGGGCCTTAAAGGCGCTTGAATTTTTGAAATTAGATGGCGACATGCAGCTTGGAGCCAATCTGGTAAAGAGGGCACTGGAAGAGCCGGTAAGGCAGATTGCCAATAACGCCGGATTCGAGGGCTCCGTTGTAGTACAGAAGGTCATTGGCGGCAGTGATGACTTCGGCTTCAACGCCGAGGCAGGCAAATACGAAAATCTCATTGCGGCAGGCATCATTGACCCGACGAAGGTGACAAGGTTTGCGCTTCAAAACGCAGCTTCCGTGGCTGGTCTCCTATTGACCACTGAGGCGATGGTCGCAGAAAAGCCCGCACCCAAGAAACCTGCGGCTCAGCAGATGCCTTCTGAAGACATGTATTAATAAACACTCTGCATTACAATGCCGGGAGAGACAGTTCTCCCGGCACTTCCTATGCCCTTCCCGGGCGACGGACCTCAACCTTATGAGATAAGGAAAGAAAGCGAATAAAGTTATTTGGGAAGGAGGATGTTTGCCGGTTGCCCATCTACGAATATGAAAGCCTGGAGCCTAAAAAGGGCTGCCGCATGTGTGTTCGTCGATTTGAGGAAATACAGGCAGTCAACTCCACCCCTCTTTCCGTATGTCCCGGATGCGGAAGGCCAATAAGAAGAATAATCTCCGCGTGCCATTCCGCTGTGATGGAGGTATCTCCGGAGTACGCCCGCGTGGCGGATAAGATAGCCGGCTATGAGCGAGAAGGCATGTGGAGTCACGCAGCCGAACTTGCCGACAAGCATTCCGAGCACACAAAAGACCCATCGCTTAAAAACAGAGCTCTTGAAGACTACAAGAAGGCCGGGTATAGTCTCGACACCCTTGAAAAGCACTCTACATCAAAAGATGACTAAAGGAGGTCGGTAGAATGATTTTGAAAGGATCAATCTGGAGGATCCGTGCAGCTTTAATGCTTTTTATTGCCCTGCTGGTCAGTACGGCTGTTCCGCTGTCGCTCCGTGCTGATGAAGCAAAAAAGGATAACTCGATAAGGGGAATTTTTGTTGCACCGGAATATACAGGAGTCGTAATCCCCCGAGCGCAGGAGCTGTCACTTGATTTGACCGTGAAGAACAAAGGCAAGCAGGACGAACTGGTTAATCTTGTTCTTACCGAGGTAGCAACGGGCTGGAAAGCAAGACTTAAGACATACGGTTTCGGAATAACAGGGACCTATGTTGAGCCTGAGAAATCCAAAAGCATCACTCTTCATCTGGAGCCTGAAGGAGAAATTGCCGCCGGACAGTACAATTTCGCAATAGCCGCTGCCAGCCTTGACGGCTCTCAAAAATCCGCCTGCCGGATCACGGTAATTGTGGAAGGAATAAGCGAGGAGGCAAAGCCCAAGGGGGTCAATATAGCGACATCATATCCGGTCTTGAGTGGGCCCACGGACGGAAAGTTCGAGTTTTCCCTTGAGGTGGAGAGCAAGCTCGATAAGGAGGGGATATTCAACCTCGCGGCCCAGGCCCCAGAGAGATGGGAGATCAACTTCAAACCTGCCTACGATGAAAAACTTATTTCGAGCCTGCGTCTCAAACCAAACCAGAGTCAGACCGTCGCCGTTGAGGTAAAGCCATATCCTTTGGCCAAGCCCGGGGAATATGCGATAGGAATCAAGGTTAACTCTCCCGAGGCCAAGGGCGAGGCCGAGCTGAAGGTGATCCTTAAAGGCATCCAGAAAATGGATGCTGGGACGGTAAACGGCCTCCTGTCTCTCCCTGCCGTTCGTGGTCGTGAGTCCAACATATCTTTTTATATCAAGAATACAGGCTCCTCTCCATTGACCAACGTTCAGCTCTTCTCACTGAAGCCGGAAAATTGGAAGGTCAGCTTTGATCCTGAGAGAATTGATGTGCTCAACACTGAAGAGATCAAGCAAATAGAGGTTGTTATCACTCCTGCAGAAAACGCGCTTGTGGGCGATTATTCCGTAGGCCTGAGCGTAGAGTCAGGAAGGGTATCCAAGACAGTTGAACTGAGAGTTACCGTGCAGGCCTCGACTCTGTGGGGCTGGGTAGGGATAGGGGTCATCCTGCTGGTACTGGCGGGACTTGTAGCCCTGTTTATCGGCCTTGGAAGGCGTTAGACATGGAACCTGCAGCCATAATAGAGACCATAAATATCACCAAAAAATATGGTTCGCAGACTGCCGTAAGGGATCTCAGTTTCCAGGTTGAAGAGGGAGAGGTCTTCAGCTTCCTCGGGCCTAACGGAGCAGGCAAGACCACCACCATACTGATGCTCCTCGGGCTTACCACGCCGTCTTCCGGCGCCGCAACCGTATGCGGGCTTGATCCGGTTAGAAATTCGAGGGATGTCAAACGCCTGGTCGGATATCTTCCCGAAAATATGGGATTTTACTCTGACCTAACTCCTCTTCAAGGCCTCGATTATATAGCGGAGTTGAACGGCATTCCGGCGGACGTAAGAAGTGAACGGATACGGAAATCCCTTGAGACGGTGGGGCTGACCGAACAAATCAGGAAAAAGGTGGGCGCCTTTTCCCGGGGAATGAGGCAGCGCCTGGGAATCGCCGAGGTGCTCATCAAGGAGCCAAGGCTGATGATCCTGGATGAACCCACCCTTGGATTAGACCCTGAGGGAGCAGCTCAACTTATAGAGCTTATCAGGTCCCTAAACAAGGAGAGAAGGATGACGGTTCTGATTTCATCCCACGATCTTACTCAGGTACAGAAGATATCACATAGGGTAGGCATAATGCTCAAGGGCAGTATGATCGCCGCCGGCTCCATGGCGTCCCTGGCGAAAGAGAGTCTTGGAATCGAAGATGGGCGATTCTCCCTTGAAGACATCTACATGAAATACTTTAAAGAGGTCTGATATGACTGGTCTTTGTGCTATATTCAGGAAGGAGTTGTCTGACCATTTCAGCAGTTACCGTTTTGTTATATTATTTGCTCTGATCGCAATGGTCAGTTTCATCACGAGCTACATGGCGGGCATGCAGTTGAGTGATAATCTGGAGGCCCTTTCAAAGACAAGGTTCCCTTACTTGATGCTCTTCAGCACCCCGGGGGCTGTTTTTTCCATGGTTCAGTTCGTGGCCTTCTTCGGCCCCCTGATCGGCCTGGTGCTTGGCTTCGATTCAATAAACAGGGAGAGGGCCCACGGGACCCTTATCAAGATCGTATCCCAGCCCATCTTCAGAGACGCGGTAATAAACGGCAAATTCCTTGCGGGCGTGGTAACCATCCTGGTGATGCTGGTTGCCATTGTGATGGTCATAACCGGATTCGGCCTCAGCATAGTAGGGATAGTACCGACCTTTGAGGAGATCTGGCGTATAGCGGTTTATCTCATTATGAGCGTATTTTACATTTCGCTCTGGCTGGGAGTTTCAATATTGTTTTCCATCGCCTTCAGGAGCATAGCGACATCAGCTCTTGCATCCGTGGCATTATGGATATTCCTATCCTTTTTTGTGACCCTGGGGGCCGAGGCCGTTGCAGACTCCATAGCACCCATTGAAAAGCAAGACGTTCAAGCCGAAACAATCATGAGGAACGTTCGAATAAAGGAAGGACTTTCCCTCTTGTCTCCCATGGTGCTTTACTCCGAGGCCACTACAACCATAATAGACCCGATGAGGAAGACGACCGGCACGATGCTCTTTATGACCCCTCTGGAGCAGATACTGTCTTCACGGTTTCAGAATCCCTTGAGCCTGTCACAGAGCCTTATCGTGGTATTTCCTCATGTCACGGCCCTGATAGCCCTGACACTTATCTGTTTTGCCGTCTCCTACATCCTCTTCATGTTGCAGGAGATACGGTCCTGACCTTATAAGAAAGTGCCAACCTTGATAACGGGGCCGACGTTACTCTGGAATCTAGCCTATAGTTTTTTTTGTATTCCTCTATGCGCCGGCCTTGTGTTATCTTCCCTAAGAAAGTTTATGAGTTGAGGGTAAAGGATGCTTGACCTGATTTCGCGGGGAGGGGTTTTCATGTACCCCATTGTGCTTTGCTCCATTGCGGCATGCGGCGTTTTTCTTGAAAGGATGTGGGCGTTGCGCCGAAGCAGGGTAATACCCCCGGACTTCATGGAGCATATAGAAACGCTCCTTCAAAAGAATAAGATTCCGGAGGCGGTGTTTCTCTGCAAAGGCTATTCCGCCCCGATAGCAAAGGTGTTTCTTTCAGGTCTAAAAAAATGGCAGGGCGGCTTCTGGCTGGTAAAGGAAGCAGTTGAGGAGAGAGGAAGCAGAGAAGCTCGGATACTGGAAAAAAACGTAGGCATCCTTTCCACTATAGCAAACCTTTCCCCGTTGCTGGGGCTCCTTGGCACCGTATCAGGCATGATAAAGATATTTAATGCCCTATCCCTCCAGGCAACCGCAGCCACGGCACCCCTTGCAGCAGGGATAGCCGAGGCCCTGATCACAACCGCCGCAGGCCTCTGCGTTGCAATACCGGCCCTTGTCTGCTATAGATTCCTGAGAGAGAGGGTGAACTCCATAATAAGCGACATGGAGGAGAGTTCAATAAAGATAGTGGAGCTTATCGAACGCCATCAACCGACCGGAAAGATCATTGCCGGGGCGGGCGGAACAGGCAATCATAGAGCAGACTGTCATGAAGTTTGAAAGGCAGATAGAAGAAGATACCAGACTGGGGATCACTCCCCTTATTGATATTGTATTTCTCCTGCTGATCTTTCTTGTAACGACCTCACATTTTGATCAGGCTGTGGGGATAACGGTCACTCTCCCTAAGACTCAAAGCAGCAATTATAACGCCGCATCGAAGAGAAATATCATTGTTATAGACAAAGATGGTCTCCTATATCATAATGGTGCAGTACTCAGCGAAAAGGGCCTGCCTGATATCCTAAAGGGATTCGCACAGGCTTCCTCCGCTCTTGTGGTTGAAGCAGACAGGGATACGGCATACGGAAAGGTTATTGAGCTGATGGATATGGCGAGAAATTCAGGCATAAGCTCCATTGTCATGGCGGCGCAGCGCAAGGACACTAAAAAGAAACGATGAAGCACCTAAAAAAGATATCCCCATCCGTTCTGATCATGATCCTTATAATAATCATTACCGGGGTCTGGCTGGGTCTTAACGATAACGGCTTTCTAAGCCTCTACAGGGAAAGAAATGAGCGGGAACTTTACTTGGAGAAAATAAGCACACTCGAAAAAGAAAACAGAGCGCTTATTTCTGAGATCAAACTGCTTAGGGACGATCTGCAGTATGTGGAGTCGGTTGCGAGGCGGGAACTCAATATGCTTAAGCAAAATGAAGTCCTTTTCAAATTTGCGCGTAAGGAAGCCTCTAACTGAAAAAAGCAATTTTAGCGTTTTTGAATTACATCCCGCTTGATTTAAGGGAGAGGTTGCGAACTGGCCAGGCCGATGGATGAAAAACAATCAGGTGTGTGTTCTACAGGCTCTCTGACACCTTTTCTTCTGCATTTGAAAGAGCAGGAAAGATGGGGAGAGATAGCAGACAGGTGTATTAAGTTGCTGGCCTTCTGCCCCGGGGATATCCAAACAAGGACGTTGCTGGCAGAGGCCTATCTTGAAATGGGCTTTCTGTGTTCCGCCGAACAGGAATACCGACTGATAGAAGCGGAATTAAAGAGGCTTTCAGATGCCTGCAGGATGCATCCGGCTTCCTTCAATAGTAAAAGAAGAGCCCCTGATCCGACTGACACACTCGATGAAATATCCGATCAGGAAGAAGCCCTTTCGGCTTCCGAGCTTGCTACGCCGACCATAGCAGAACTTTACCTCTCCCAGGGTCGCAAAGCAGAGGCGATAGCCATCTATGAGAAGATGATTGAGAACTCTCCCCGGGACGATGCCATAAGGCAGAGGTTGACTGAAATCAAGTCCCCCCTCTCCCGGCCCGAAGCATCTGAGCCGACCGGAGAGGAAACCCGGAGGGCAGTTTATCTGACGGCTGTACTTGAGGATTGGTTGGAGAGAATCAGGAAATCAGCAAATGCTGGCTAATGACACCTTATCGTTCAATTTTGCTGCTACGGGGATAGGAAGCGTTCCCTTTACAGATGTGGAAACCACCTGCAGGGATATCTTCGGCATCCTTCCATTCGTCCCCTTCTGGCCCCAATTCGTAAAGAGAAGCAACCTTGAGAATATGCTCCTTCAATTTACTGAGGGACTTACTTTTCTTTTAGTAGATGAGAGACTGGGTTCCGTCACGGTAGCAGAGGTTAAGGACAGGGAATCCCACCTGACTCCCTTCTATGAAAGCTATCTCTCAGATGACCTTGACGCATTTGCTATAAGCAGGAATTTTGCCCCCGGACTATACAAGATGCTTGATCTTGCAATATCAGGCCAATACGGCAACGGAGGATTTATCAAGGGGCAGACGGTCGGGCCTTTCACCTTCGCCGCAGGTGTCGTTGACCGGGACGGAAGGGCCGCACTTCACAACACCGAGATATTTGAAGCCATTGTATCAGGTCTTTGCGCAAAGGCCTTGTGGCAGACTCGGTTGCTTGCTTCATGCGGAAGAAAGCCGATAATATTTTTTGATGAGCCTTACCTGGCCGGATTCGGATCGGCATTCTGCACGGTTCAGGCAGAGCAGGTATCCGATGTCATGAGCAGAATGATAGGATATCTCAAGGAAAGAAGCGATGTTTTGGTCGGGGTGCACTGCTGTGGAAACACGGACTGGGCCATGCTCCTGGATGCCGGCTTTGATATAATTAATTTCGATGCATTCGGTTACCTTGATTATTTTATTCTATACCACGACAAGATATTGGAGTTTTTGAGCAGGGGGGGAATAATAGCCTGGGGGATCGTTCCCACATCGGAATTCAGAGGCGGCGAAAGACCGGGAGATTTGGTATCCAGGCTTTCAGCCGGGCTGGAGAGGCTTTGTAGCGAAGGATTCAGCGCAGATACCTTAAAAAGGCAATCCCTCCTTACACCGGCCTGCGGAATGGGCTCGATGGATTCCCAAAAGGCAGAAGAGGCGCTCCGGCTTCTTTCAGACGTTTCACTAGCCCTTGGAAGATAGCGCAGGCTCATGAGAGCCTTCAGGTTAAAGCCTATTATCTTCATTCTGGCACTGATGGCCTGTCAGCTCTCCGGATGCTTACCCCTTCAAATGCCCCTTCACCAAGACCCTGATCGGCTTACGGCAGCCTGCGATTCCCTTAGAAAGCTCGTTACCTCAAGCACTGAAACGGCAAGTGCGGCTTTAGGTCTGGAAACTCTTTTCAGATCAAAAGTTGACACTGAAGATGTACCATGCATTTCAGGCGAAATAAGACGGATACTCTCAAATCCCCTTGATATCAGCCGGTTCATTTCGGATATGGTCTTCACTCCCCGGGATCCCTTGTGGCCGGGAGGGATTGAGCCCGGCATGTTACCTATCATGACTCGTTTCATGAAAGTGGTCTCTCACAACAATCTCTCCTTATTCCATTCACCGAAGAACTTTGATCATATTGATCTTACAGCTTATGCCGATCTGATTGCCTCTATCCTGGAAGAGGCTGGAGGCCACATAAGAAATGCATTTTCCGGGCTTTCCGAAGATGAATACAAGACCCTGCTCACTTACTCGCTCGCTTTTCTCAGCAATTTCATTTCCCCTGGCCTTCTCAAAGATGAAGATTTGACGCGATTTATCCGCATTGCCTCAAAGGTGGATAGTAATGAAATTAGAGAAGCCTTTATGAGCCTGGCCTGGCTATTTTCTGTGGAGCACATCGGCATTCTGAGGTATCTTTCCTCCCGCGCCGATAGTTTCGAAAGTGTTCAAAAGAAAGGCCGATCATTGGGCGGAGAAATCCTCTTATCGAGGCAAAGCAGATCCGGGCTAATTGTAATCGGAGGACCGGGATCTAATGTCTATACGAAAGATACCGCCGTCATAATAGACCTTGGCGGAGACGACACTTATCTGAACAACTCCGGATCGCCGGTCTATGAAGGCAATGGCTTGGAGATAAGCAGGATGACCCCTTCTGCCTCCATCGTAATTGACGTCAAAGGAAACGACTCGTACATGAGCACCAGAACGGGTTCCATGGGATCGGGAATTATGGGCGTGGGCATCCTTATGGATATTGAAGGAGAAGATACCTACAGCGGTTCGATCCTCAGCCAGGGTTCAGGTTTTCTCGGGATCGGATGTCTTATTGACTTACAGGGAAATGACCTTTACAGCGCCCAGGAGATATCTCAGGGCGCAGCCCTTTTCGGAAATGGATTACTGCTTGACGGAAGAGGAGACGACAAGTATTCAGGCGCAAAATATATCCAGGGCTTCGGGGGGCCGGGAGGAAGGGGATTGCTTCTCGATATTTCAGGAAACGATCTTTACACCGCCGGAGTAAAATACGGCTCTACCTACGGCACCCCGGGGGTATATCACACGGTAGCACAGGGGGCAGCCTGGGGATTGCGGGGAAAGGCCGCAGGCGGGGTGGGGATACTTCATGACACGGCTGGAGACGATATCTACATTGCAGGCAATTTTTCCCAGGGCACAGGCTACTATCTGGGGCTGGGAGTTCTCATGGATGATGCAGGAAACGACCGCTATGTAGGAAGCCGCTACTGTCAAGGGAGCGCCGCCCACCTTGCCGCAGGTATCATTCTTGACCGTAAGGGCTCAGACAGTTATACCGCCCGCATCGCTGCGAGCCAAGGCGGAGCTTGGGATATGGCATTTGCCTGCGCCCTGGATCTTGAAGGAGACGATGTATATGAAGGAGGCGATCTGGCCATGGGTGCCGCAGCACAGAATGCCATTGGGTTTTTCTACGACGGATATGGAAAAGACCGGTACACGGCAAGCTCCATGGGATTTGGATATGGAGGGGATCTCACTTATGAAGGGGGAAGGCAGGCATCCAATCTCGGGATATTCCTGGACACCGGAGGCTGCAGTGACCTCTACGGCATAAAAGACCTCGCAAACAATCTCCGCCTGCAAAGAGGAGAAAAAGGCATCTTTGTTGACGAGTAGAGTCAGGGCTGAATGGCACTATATCACGTTTATATGAAAATGCCCCTTTCCTTTACCTCTCCCCCTTTGCCGTCGAAACGTCGTGATGATGCGGCATTATTCCCTCCCCCTCGACGGGCTGGGGTGGGGGTGATTTTCATGCTTCGTTGTGCCCCTTTTGGGCATGGGGGTTTATATGAAAATGCCCCTCGCTTTTACTCCTCCCCCTCGACGGGGGAGGGAGGGGTGGGGGTGTTTTTCATCTTTTCTTGTGCCCTATACAGGCATGGGGGTTAGAGGGGAAAGCGTGTATCTCCTGTGGACGGAACTTGCTTTTTAAGTAAGATACGCGACGAATCGGTTGGTAGGCTCGCTGATTGATGAGGATAAAAAACAGGTCTATAAAATACCGCCCGTCAAGGCGGATAATATATCTGACGGCTGCAATCACTTACTGGTTTTTAAGCAGCTTGCTGCACCTTAAGGTATCTCTTTTTCTCATCTCACCTCTACCATTTTTTCAAAACGGAATCAGGCCCTCAGATCTCATACTTCCTCTGTCGTGGGTAGCTGCGGCCTCCCTCCTGAGCTTGCTATCCCTTCAGCTTTTCAGACACTCGATCGGATGGGGAACGATACTGTGCGTTTCCCTATGGTCCGCTGCGGTATTGGCCGCTAACTTTCTCCTGGTTTCTACCAGCAACGAATATATTCACTATCCTCAGTACGCATTCCTGGCCATCCTGCTTCAAGGAGCTTTTTCAACGCAGCGACATCAATTTCCCATAACCCGCATCCTTTTCTGGGCTGTACTTCTGGGCATCGCAGACGAAGCATTCCAATACTTCTATATCTGTCCTTCCTACGGAGATTATCTTGATTTCAACGACTTCGTCTTAAACGAACTCGGTGCGATAGGAGGCATCATCATAGCGGCTCTAATGGGTTCAGGAGCAAATTCCAAAGGCATAAGCATCGGCAGGAAGGAACTTACCGTTTTAACGTCTATACTTATAGCGTTAGCCGCTCTCTCCTTTTCCGGCATCCTCAGGGTTACCCCTCCCCATGAGATACCTCCAGGAGGGGTTTATAGGATGGAAGGAAAAACTCGAGTGTTTTTGGAAAGAAAGCCTCACATAATGGGAAGCAGGCAGAAGGCCCAGGGAAGCGGGGGATATTACGTGCTCACAGTGGCTGAGGGAACGGCGGTTATTGTATCTGTATTTCTAATAGTCTTGTTCTGCGAGATCCATTCCGTAAGAAGACTGCCCGCTTGATGCATCTTGCCTGATTCCATGATAGCCTTGTATGAGTTCAAAAATCCTTGGTAGGCGCGGCTTCATCCGCACGTTAACTGTGAGCCCTGCGTCTGAAAACGCGCCTACAGAAGCTGATTGCCGCTCTACATGTCATGATCTGCGCAAAGCCATACCAACGAGCTGATACATAGCTAGTGTCCATCCGTTAATGGCTATTTTCACCGATTTCTGCGTTGGACTCAAATTTTATTCTTCGAAATACCTCAATGTATTCCTCTGGTTAAAATTATCGCCCGCCTTGAACTCGACGAAACTATCTCATTTACGGATGGACACTGATTAATGGGCCAGGCTCTTTTTGCCGCAATATCCAGCTCAGCCATAAGCGTCTTCCCGTTCTTTTCCCTGCTCCGGAGACGCAGTCTCAGACAATTTAACCTTGCTTCAGCGTAGTGAGAAAAAACGATCCGTCCATTCTTCTTGTCAACTGAAGGCCGAAGGCCTCTATGGTATCGGACAGGGGTCTGCCGAAATAAAACTCCATTTCGGCAAAAGGCACACCGAGTCTTTGATTGGTAAAGGGCCTTATATGATAGTCGAATCTGATCAGTTCCAAGAGATTCTGAACGGCGCTCTCTCCCTTTTCCCCTATCGCCCGCAGAAGTTCTTTTACCATCTCATAACCGCATCGGCTTTCATGCTCATCCATCAGGAGGAGTGTTTTCTCGTCCCTGACCATGTCCCACCTGGATGCCCGCGGCTGGGCGTAAATCTCTTTAAACTCGGAGTCGTCCCAGCATTTCATGGCCCTGCACTGGCACGGTCTTTCCTCATATATGAGGCATGTGGCCACTTTATCATCAAAATGCAGAAAAACGCAGCCTTCATCACCGGGCCTTTCCCTTATCTTTATCATCTCAGTCGGGGAAGGGCCTATCCTTCCATTTAGATTGTCATAGACCGGCTCTCCAATCCTGATTGTATAAAGATCTTTCAATGGCATAAGACCTGATTCAATCATCCTGACATCCGATAGATGCAGAGTCGGGCTGGCCTTCCGGCAACACTCGCCGCATTTGATACATTCGGTTCTCTCCTCTTCCATGACTCCCCTTTCAACTTCAATACTGCCGCAAACATTACCAGTTTGCACTCCCATTTACAACTCATGCATCAGCTATGGCCGCAGATTTTTGCACACCTGGAAAAAAACCTTCAACATCCCCATTGATCCCTTGAGTTGTCTTTGCATTATGGTTCTGATAAGAGATAGGATAAGACTGTAACGGATTAATGCTTTTTTGTGGTTTTTTTCTCTTAAACTCATGAGAAGGGAGAAAATATATGTTTGAATTCTTTCTAAACGACAAGGAAAAGGCTTATTGGAATGAGGCGCGCGATTTTGTAAAAAACGACATCTCCACAGAGCTGATAAGGGATATGGATGCCGGAAAGATAGAGACCGGCAGACCTCTTGTTGAAAAGGCCGGCGCCAAGAACCTTCTGGGAGCCCGCTTTCCTGTCAACTATGGAGGCAGGTCTCTTAACTGGACGGCTGAAGTCGCAGCCGTGGAAGAGGTGGGGGTTCTGGGCACTTCTCTTTCCTGCGCCTTTGTGATGCCGAGCATTGTGGGCGAAGCATTGAATCTTTTCGGATCCGATACCCTCAAGGAAAAGTACCTCAAGCCCACGAATCAGGGAATACTTTACAGCGCTGAGGCCCTTACAGAGCCAAGGGGAGGCTCGGACTTCTTCGGCGCAACTACCATGGCGGTGCGGGACGGAGATCATTATATCCTAAATGGTGAGAAGCGATTCGTAGTCGGTGCCCAGGACTCCGATTACTTCCTGGTCTATGCCAAATCAGCCCCTGATGCCGCTCCTCATGAATCCATAAGCTGTTTTATTGTTGAAAGGGCGATGGGTGTAACGGTTCAAAGCATCTACAATCTTCTGGGTACAAGGGGCGGTGGCACGGGGCGGCTGGTTTTTAAGGATGTGAAAGTACCGATCGAAAATGTGGTAGGAAAACTACACGGGGCCTATCAGATCTTCAACCGAATGATGATCCCCGAGAGGCTTTTAAGCGGAGCCGGCGCTGTCGGTATGGGCAGAGCGGCGATAGAGGTGGCGGCCCGATACTCGACCAGGCGAAAGGCCTTCGGAAGCACCATCAATAATTTCCAGGCAGTCAGCTTTATCATGGCGGACGCGGTCGCCTCCCTGGACGCGGCAAGGTCTCTGGTCTTTGCAGCAGCAAGGCTCGTTGATTCGGGAGGTGACGGAAGAAGGCTTGTAAGCGAGGCAAAGAAGGTGGGGACGGAATCCGCATGGATGGCCATCAATAACGCCATGCAGATGATGGGAGGCATAGGTTATACGACCGTGTATCCCATCGAAAGGTTCCTGCGGGACTGCCGCCTCGCCATGATATGGACCGGAACAAACCAGATTATGAACCTCCTCATCCAGCACGAATACTATAAGGAGCTAAACCGGAAGAAGGGCGACGCTAGAGACGTGGAATTTGACGCAATCAGTCCCGACGAAGAGGAAAAGAACTACGGTTAGAAGACCATGGAGGATTATCAGGGATGATTCCGGAGAAGGCGCCGAGAAGTTCGCTGCTGTCCGGGGTGCGCTCCATTGCCGCCTTGGAAATCCTGTGCCTGCCTACAAGGAATCTCTTTCGCTCAAAGGGAGTAAGGCTGTATAGCATGTCGAGATTGTCGCCTCTGTAAACAGGAGATGAGTTGTCAAGCTCCATGAAGGCTTCTTTGACATGCTCCATGGCTCGCTCCGAATCCATGGCTGCATGGCGCCATTTGCGCAGATGCCCGGTAAGACCGTATTTTTGACGCATATCCCGCTCATATATAGGACTCATCGGATAGAGACAGAAGGGAAAAAGGCTCCAGGTCAGGCAGCCATCAGCTTCAGGGTGCTCAAGGCTCTTTATGAAATCCCTTGTCCGCAAGGCGCTCTGGTCTGTTTCTCCCGGAAACCCGAAGATAAAATAGCATGAACAGTTGATACCGTGCCCCAGAAGCCTTTCCACCACCTCGCGATAGACCTCAGGGTCCGCCTGTTTGTTCATGTTTGAAAGCACCTTCGGATCGGCTGATTCAAGGCCCATCTGCACCTCGATGCAGCCGGCCTCCTTCATCAGTTCCACATCCATATTCTTCAATGATGCGGCCCTGATCATCGTCATCCATCGGATATCGAGCTTCTCCATGACAAGTCTTCGGCAGAAATCATCCATATCCTGCTTGCCGAGCCTGAAATTATCATCCACAAACCAGACAAACCTTATGCCCCTTCCGGCCACTGCCCTTAGTTCGTCCATGAGCCTCTCGATAGGCTTTACGTATATGAGGCGCCTGTCCTTGACAAAACTGCAAAAGGCACATCTGTGGGGGCAGCCCTTGCTTGCCTGAATGGGCATGACGCCTGACCTGAAAAAGGCATCAGGAAGACTCTGCCAGTCAATTTCAGCCTCAGAGGCCAGTGAGACATCGTCATCCCTGGTGCCGAATATGTACCGGCCATCTCTTATCACCGCAGTATTTGGAATACCTTCGAGGTCAAGCCCTTTACTGCGGCGCCTGAGCACCTCACAGAGAATCTCCTCTCCAAGCAAAGAGACCACGTAAAGATCTATCTCCGGATCGCTTCCGTTGAAAAAGAGGTAATCGTCCCTGGCCTCTTCCCTGAGATATCCGGGTTCTCCGTTTCTTTCCTTCACAAGATATGAAAGATAGACAAACGGACCTCCGGCAACTATGAAGGCATCAGGGCAAGCCTCTCTGATATCCCTGACCATAGCGGCCAGGGCATCTCTGCTACGAACAAACGTGGTAGAGATCACAACGCATTTGGCACCTTCCCTTATGGCCCTGTCAGCCTTTTGTCTTTCAGGATAATATTTGTTTATCAAAAGGCTCTTGAATCCGTTTTTATTAAGAAAACCATAGAGATATATTCCATTAAGCTTAGGAGCGGACCACCATGTCCGCATCCCGTCGCCCGGGACAGGGGTGCTCAAGATGCCTCTATTTTTGACATAGTCGGTTACGACCTGGATGCTGGCAGGCATTTCCTCAACCGTCAATCTGTCAGGAAGAATGCCGGTGAGCCCGTCAACGCCTGATTCCGCAATTATGACTGCATCGTATGTCAATGATTTCACCTCAAAGAAATTTATTTAGTGTCCATCCGGAAATGAGATAGTTTTATCGAGTTCAAGGCGGGCGATAATTTTAACGACAGGAATACATTGACGTATTTCGAAAATTAAAATTTGAGCCCAACGCAGACATCGGTGAAAATAGCCATTTACGGATGGACACTATGTAACTTACAGGCGCCCTATTATCGGTTTTAATCCTTATAAGAGCGAGTATAGGCCCCAGCATTGCCATGACGCAACTACAAATGCTAAGGCCGAACGTTCACGGCCTCACGGTCTCCCTCAGCCCTGGAATACCAGGGATAGAAACGCCGCTCAATTTCCTTCTCCACCTGTGCAGGGGAGGGTCTGGATGGGGAGATGTATCTCATGGTAAACGCTCATGACAGCAATATTTTGTCGCCCCCGCTAATGAAAATCCTCCTGCGGCTTTACACTTTGCGAGGTCGAGGATTTCCCTCCCCCCGCGCGGGGGAGGATCGGGGTGGGGGGTGTATTTTCACGGTAATAATTGTCCATGTCATGAGGTTTTGCCCTCGACATTCACTTCCCTCTTGAATCACGGGGGAGTTGTGATAAATATTTCCCAGTTGAAAAGAGCGGAGGGCTTAAAAGCCGCCCGCGTATTATTTATAAAATCACAGCCTGCCCTCAGGGCATTCTAAGAGGTAACCGGAAATGCAGGATTTTATCGCAGAGGCAAGAAAGCACAGAAAGGAGATGGAAAGCACATACAGAGAGAGGGCGCTAAAGCTCTTCCCCTGGGTCTGCGCGAAATGCGGACGTGAGTTTTCAGGCAAAAGGCTCAAGGAACTGACAGTACATCACAGGGATCACGACCACGACAACAACCCCAATGACGGAAGCAACTGGGAGCTTCTCTGCATCTATTGTCACGAAAACGAACATGCCCGGTACGAAGACGAACAGTATCACAACGCAAAGCCGGGGCAAGAAAAAAAAGGTCCCACTCACACCTATAAGCCTTTTGAAGGCCTGGCGGCCTTGCTGAATAAGAAATAACCGGGGCTCGCTTATGGATTCGATGGAAAGCCGTGAGCAGGAATTGGTTGTCAGAGGTTATTATCCTGGAGTCATAGGAAAGATAACGGATCTTCATGCGGTTTATTACCATGAACACTGGGGATTCGACCAAAGCTTCGAAATCCAGGTGGCTAAAGAACTTTCAGAATTCGTTAAGAGCTTCGACCCGTCGAGGGACGGCCTGTGGACTGCAATGAGCGACGGAGCTTTCGCCGGATCGGTTGCGGTTGACGGCAGCAGATGGTCCGATGACGGGGCAAGGCTCAGGTGGTTTATTTTGGAGCCGGAACATCAGGGAAAGGGTATCGGTGGAAAACTTCTTGCGGAGGCAGTACTGTTCTGCAGGATGAAAGGCTTTGGGCGGATATTTCTTTGGACATTTGAGGGACTTGATGTTGCCAGGCACCTCTATGAAATGGCCGGATTCAGGCTCACCCAGGAGCATGAGGTTGATCAGTGGGGAGGGCGCATAAGGGAGCAGCGCTTTGATATGGCACTCCCAGGAGGATATAAAAAAAAGGCCGGATCGGGGTGATCCGGCCTTCAACTGTTCAGAGGCAGGGCTACATCATGCCGCCCATTCCTCCCATACCGCCCATTCCACCCATGCCTCCCATTCCGCCACCCGGCATAGGCGGCATCGGCTCCGAGTCTTTGGGCTTTTCTGCGATCATTGCCTCGCTTGTCAAAAGAAGTGAGGCCACGGATGCCGCGTTTTGAAGCGCAAAACGTGTCACCTTTGTCGGATCAATGATCCCGGCCTTTATAAGGTCCTCGTACTCGCCCGTATCCGCATTGTATCCGAACCCGCCCTTTTCATTTTTTACCTTTTCTACCACAACCGAACCTTCAACGCCCGCGTTATTAGATATCTGCCTGATCGGATTCTCAAGGGCCTTCATAACCAGATTAACACCCATTTGCTCCTCGCCTTCGAGCTTGAGCGCTGAGAGAGCCGGAAGCACCCTGATGAAGGCTACACCGCCGCCTGGTACTATACCTTCCTCAACGGCCGCGCGCGTGGCATTAAGAGCGTCTTCAACCCTTGCCTTCTTCTCCTTCATCTCGATCTCAGTGGCGGCACCTACACGAATAACCGCCACACCTCCCACCAGTTTGGCCAGCCTCTCCTGAAGCTTTTCCCGGTCGTAGTCGGAAGTGGTCTCGTCTATCTGCGCGCGGATCTGTTTTACCCTTCCTTCCAGGGCCTTCCTATCTCCTCCGCCGTCAACGATTGTGGTATTGTCTTTGTCCATGGAGACGGTCTTTGCGGTTCCCAGATCCTGCAAATTGGCATTTTCAAGCTTCATTCCAAGGTCTTCGCTTATCACCTTGCCGCCTGTAAGCACTGCTATATCCTCTAGCATTGCCTTTCTGCGGTCTCCGAATCCCGGAGCCTTGACGGCAGCAACCTGCAAAACGCCTCTCAGCCTGTTGACTACAAGGGTTGCCAGTGCCTCGCCCTCAATGTCCTCGGCTATTATTACCATGGGCTTACCCATCCTTGCAGTCTGCTCCAGCAAAGGAAGAAGGTCCTTCATGTTGCTTATCTTCTTGTCGTAAATCAGGATAAGGGGTTCCTTCAGGCTTACTTCCATCTTCTCGGGATTGGTCACAAAATATGGCGAGATATAACCACGGTCAAACTGCATGCCCTCGACCACGTCCAGTGTGGTCTCCATACTCTTGGCTTCCTCAACGGTGATAACACCCTCTTTACCTACCTTACTCATGGCCTCTGCGATGATGTTCCCTATGGTCTGATCGTTATTGGCAGAGATAGTCCCGACCTGTGCTATTTCCGACTGATCCTTCGTGGGCACGGAAATATTCTTCAGCTCATCCACGACGGTTGCAACCGCCTTTTCCACACCCCTCTTGAGGGCCATAGGGTTGACCCCGGCGGCTACGAGTTTGGAACCTTCTCTGTAGATGGCCTGGGCCAGGACCGTGGCTGTGGTGGTTCCGTCACCGGCAACATCGGAGGTCTTTGATGCGACCTCCTTGACCATCTGGGCTCCCATATTCTCAAACTTGTCCGCAAGCTCTATCTCTTTGGCCACGGTAACGCCGTCCTTGGTAATGGCAGGGGCGCCGAAGGACTTATTAATTATTACGTTTCTCCCCTTGGGACCCAAAGTCACCTTCACCGCGTCAGCCAGTGTATCCACTCCGCGCTGAATTGCCTCACGGGCCCTTACATTATACTTGATTTCCTTTGACATTCTTGTTCATCCTCCTTGATTTTTTTCTATTATTTCCCAACAAAAAGTTACTGAATCATCTTCTGCTCTCGGCAAGTCTCCAGTCGAGGGTCCTTCCTATCCCATTCTTCAGGTCCGTTTGAGGCTCCCAACCCAGGACCTCCCTGGCCCTGGATACGACAAGGCAGCTCCTGCTCAAATCTCCCGGTCTTGCGAGCCTGCGGCCCGGCATTGAAAGCTCCTCAGAGACGTCCGGAAGCTTTTCTTTCATCGCCGAATAAACTGTTTTGTAGAGTGTCAGCGTCCTCGTCTCAACACCCGTTCCGATATTTACCGCCTCGCAGCTTCCTCTAAGGAGCGCCGCAATATTGGCCCTCACCACATCCCCCACAAAGCAGTAATCTCTCACCATGCCCATCTCATCCTGGGGGAAGTGATTCACAAATGATCTTTTCCCCTCCAGGAGATTATTCATGAATATGGCAACTACACCCGCCTCTCCATGCGGTATCTGTCTTGGCCCATAAACATTTGCGTACCTGAGAGTCAGGTACTCCATCCCGTACTGGTGCCTGTAATAGTGCAGGTAATGCTCTGAAGCATACTTTGAAACTGCATACGGAGAAAGGGGTCTGGGCTGCCACGCCTCAGATGTGGGATATTCGAGTGCTTCTCCATAGATGGCGCCTCCGGATGAGATGAAAATGATCTTTTCCACACCGGCCTTTCTTGCTGCCTCAAGCAAATTCAAAAACCCAATTATATTAATATGAGCATCATAAGTTGGATTTTCAACACTTGCAGGCACACTTATTTGAGCGGCATGATGATTAATCACATCCGGCCTTTCAGAGGCAACCAGCTCTTCAAACGCCTTCGACCTTATATCCATTTCAAAAAACCTCGCGGAAGGATTGACATTTTCCCTTGATCCGCTCGACAGATCGTCAACAATGATAACATCATGGCCCTCTTTAACATAGCCGTCCGCAACGTTTGACCCTATAAAACCGGCGCCACCGGTAACAAGTATCTTCATCCCAACCACCTGCCTTTCATTCAAGCTATCCCCGGTAATACCTGAAGAACCGTCGGAAGTTATCAAAGGCGCGAAATAATTGCAAGGGATGATTGATTTTTTTTGGATTGATAATCATATCAAGCCGCAATATTATAGATATTTTGAATTATTTAGTGTCCAGTCGGAAATGAGATAGTTTCGTCGAGTTCAAGGCGGGCGATAATTTTAACCACAGGAATACATTGACGTATTTCGAGGATTAAAATTTGAGCCCAACGCCGAAATCTGTGAAAATAGCCATTTCCGGATGGACACTATTTATTGATTCGGATCCGGTCGGACATCTTTTTGTATCCTGAAGTCTGCCTGCGGGAGGCTTCATCTTACCGATTGCTTTCCGACAATGCACATAGATGAATGCCGGCACGTCTCTTTCCTTTTTTCCTGTGAATCACTTAATCTGTACGTATCGGAGGAGAATCGGCGCTTCCCGACGAAAACCAGTTGTGTGTTCTCCCATCTTAACAGCGCGGTGAAAAATTGCTGTTGTAGGCTAAAGGGAAAAAGCTTGGATGCAAGGTCTGAGATATCTCGAAGAACGAGGCTTACTTGTAGTGACAAGGGATAAGCAAGGCGCAGAAGAGGTGCGTTTTCTAACGGTCATGCCCGGGCAGGGCACAACGAAACTTGAAAATCACCCCCACCCATCCCTCCCACGTCGAGGGAGAGGGATAAAGGGAAAGGGCATTTTCATATAAACGGTCTGTTAAGCTAGAGAGGAATACGATAACAAATGGCCCAGATTTACAATAATATCTTAAGCAAGATAGGCGGGACACCGCTAATACCGATTGCTCGACTGAATCCGAACAAAGATGTGCAGATTCTCGCCAAACTGGAGATGTTCAATCCGGGCGGCTCAGTCAAGGACCGTCCGGCCCTTTCCATGATTGAGGACGCTGAGGCAAAGGGCGCCCTCACCAAGGATAAAATAATCCTTGAGGCTACAAGCGGGAACACCGGAATCGGTCTCGCCCTTGTCGCGGCCGTCAAGGGATACAGAATACTCCTGACAATGAGCGAATCGGTAAGTCAGGAAAGGATAAAAATCCTGAGGGCATTGGGCGCAGAAATACATTTTACGCCTGCCCGCATGAGCACGGACGGGGCGATTGAATTTGTCTATTCGCTTGTAAGGGAGCACCCTGATAAATACTGGCTTGCGGATCAGTTCAACAATGAGGCCAACTGGATGGCCCACTACAGGGGGACAGGTCCTGAGATCATGGAACAGACAAGGGGGGAACTGGACGCGGTAGTCGCCTCCATGGGAACCTCAGGGACCGTCATGGGGCTTTCACGTTTTTTCAAGGAGTTCAAGGCCTCGGTCAGGATCGTGGGGATAGAGCCTTATATGGGGCACAAGATACAGGGACTGAAGAACATGAAAGAGTCTTACCCCCCAGGCATATATGAAAGGAGCCGACTTGACGGCGTGTTGAACATCGGAGACGACGAGGCATACGAAACCGCAAGACTTCTTGCAAAGAAGGAAGGCATCTTTGTGGGAATGAGCGCAGGAGCTGCCATGGCGGGTGCCATCCGTATCGCTCGAGAAATGAAGACAGGCCGTATTGTTGTGATACTGCCTGACGGAGGAGAACGCTATCTGAGCACCTCCCTCTTTACAGTGAAGAAAAGTTCGGGGCTAAGGGTCTTCAATACCCTTAGCCGGAAACAGGAAGATTTTATCCCGATAATCGAAAACAAGGTTTCCATATATACCTGCGGTCCCACTCTTTGCAGCCACCTTGAGCTTGGCCATTGCAGACGCTTTGTATTCGCGGATATGTTGAGACGCTACCTGGAATTCAAGGGTTTTGAGGTCACCCACATTGTCAATGTGACCGACCTCGATGACCGAACCATACAGGGCTCCGAGAAGGAAGGAAGCTCTCTCAAGGATTTCACCGAAAGATATTTCAGAGCCTTTATGGAAGACCTGGACAAGCTGAGAATAAAGAGGGCGACCCTTTATCCCAGGGCGAGCGATCACGTCCAGGAAATGATAGAAATGACCGCTAAGCTCGTGGACAAGGGCTACGCATACGAAAAATTCCGGTCAATCTATTTTGACATATCGCGTCTGAAAGATTACGGGAAACTTTCAAAGCTAAACCTAGAAAAGATAAAGCTCGGCAAGACCGTTGATCTTGATCAATACGAGAAGGATAACCCCAGGGACTTTACACTTCTTAAGAGATCAACTTTGGCCGAACTTAAAAAGGGACTTTTTTTCCAGACAAAGTGGGGCAATCTACGTCCTGGATGGCACATCGAGTGCTCTGCTATGGCAATGAAGCACCTGGGCGCAGTCTATGACATCCACACAAGCGGCGTGGACCTGATCTTTCCGCATCATGAAAACGCAGTCGCAGTGAGCCAGGCCCTTACCGGACGCCCCCCTGCCAATTACTGGCTCCATAATGAACAGGTGCTCATAAACGGCGGCAGACGCCGTGTTGCATCCGGGGAAGGCGCCCCTAATTTCCGTGACCTCCTCGCCATGGGATACGGAGGAAGAGAGATACGCTACTGGCTTCTGGGAAGGCACTACAGAAAGCCTATTACATACTCCACATCAAGACTCGATGCCGCCAGGAAGACCGTTTCCAATCTGGACACGCTGATTAAGAAGCTTCACGCGGCCAGGGGCAGAAATGACAACCCCGAAATTGACCAGATTCTTTTTGACCTCCGCCAGGGCTTTATAGAGGCGATGGATGACGATCTTGACATATCAGCGGCCTTATCATCCCTCTTTAGAACAGCCGCGCGATTGAATGAAATCATTGACGGAAAAGGAATGTCCGCGAGCGACTCGGAAAAGGTGCTTCAGTCATTGGAACGTGTGGATTCAGTATTGGGAATCCTTGTGCTTTCAAAACCCTCACAGGCACATGACATTGAGGCCCTGTTGAAGGAAAGGGAGAATGCTCGGAATAACAAGGACTGGCAGAAGGCCGACAGCATAAGGGAAGAGCTTAAGCAGAGGGGGGTTGAAATAATAGACACAAAAAACGGGCCCGTGACTAAGGACCTATAGGGGTTTTTTAACCCCCCCCGCCCCCATCTTGAGAAGCCGGCTCCTCAAATGCCCTGCATGGATGCGCCAGGGTCGGCCACTGTCCTTTGTTTCCATCCCATGGATCAGACTTGCATATCCCCAGGGCGGATGGGCTGATGTGGCCCATTGCGCTTTCAAAGTAACGGAAATGAATGCACTTCATGCACCTTACAGTCCCTGTGTTCTCATTGAGTTCCATCGGCATCTACCGCCCTTTCCTCATCTGACGAGAAATGGAGTAATTAACCTCCTGCCAGGCATCCCCATGAGGGCCAATATGACCAGCATCGTCCGAAAGTCAATAGGGCATAAGGCCCCCCTGTATGCCGCCACAGCTGCACAGCCGCAACGCGAACAATCTGCGCTATCTCCATAGGTACAAAACTTAGCTTCTCCTGCCGGATTAAAGCATCTCACCCTTGTTGATACGGGGCAAAGCTCTTTGCGATTCCAGGAAAAAAAGGCCCCGTCACTCCTTAACTGCCTTACCATGGCAGGAGTTATTCCCACAATCGGGCCAAATTTTTTTCTTATTGAGAGGAGTTGTGTAAGTATCCTGTCTCTTTCCATAAGGGTCAGGGCATATCCGCTGTCAGCGCCGCCAACTGCCGGCGTGAAGAAGGAAAATCCTATCCCCTCTATTGGAAGCTCCGCCATGCATCCTACAAAATCCTCCACGCAGCCCATGTTCAGACGTGATATGGTCATGTGGATCAGAGGGGGGCTTTTCGCTCTTCGTATTTCCAACACAGCCCTTCTATAAACCCCAATTCCTCTTATCTCATCATTTACCCTTTCCGGCCCGTCCAGGGAAACTATCCATTTTGCCCCCCTTATCTCGGCAAATCCGTTTGTCCCGTTGGTAAAGATGAGGCAGGCATCGAATATCTCTCCGGCCGCCCGGCATACCTCAGGTCTAAGAGTGGGCTCTCCCCCGTAAAGAATTGCCGCCCTGAGGCCTCGCTTTCTGAAGGTCTTCATCAGGGCGATCATTTCCGAATCCGGCAGTTCGCCGGGGTGCTCCTCCCTCCAGAAATAGCAGTGGAGGCATTTAAGATTGCACCTGTGCGTTATATCAATGGCAAGGCTTGTAGGCCTTTGGGTAAAGAGCCATTTTGAAAGTATAACGGTTTTTCCAAGAAGCGACATTATAAAATTGCCTCAACAAATGATAGAACCACCCAAACCCCCTACCAGGATTCCACCGTGAATCTACAACATCCCCCCACACAACCCATGGATGCCTATTCCAATGATAGCAAGCCGCTTAAAAGATACAGGCTTTATATGAAAATGCGCCTTTCCTTTATCCCTCCCCCTCGACGGGGAAGGGATGGGTGGGGGTAATTTTCATCATTCGTTGTGCCCCATTCGGGCATGGCCGTTAGTTGACAGCTCAGAGCCTGTGGGCACAAGCGGGAAAGGCAGGCTCCCGGGCAGCAAAATGTCCAGGAGGCTAACGGGCCCAGATTAGATCATCGAGCCCGCGAAAGGCAAGTGCATCTCCTCAATAGGGGTCAATTTTACTTGCACCGGCAGATGATTGAAGTGTAATTTCTTTTTATGCTAACAGCACTCATGAGAAGATTCTTATATTTCCCGAACCGGGAAGATCTGACTGTGCTCAAGGGCCTTGCCGCCAAAGTCGGCCTTGAGCCATGGATGGATCGTAGATCCCGGCTTTTAGGATGGAGGCGGCCCTCTGGTTTGAAAGGACGGCCGGTCAGATGCCTCCTCGTATTCCATGGAAACGCAGGTTTCGCCCTTGATCGAACCTATTTCGTGGAGGGTTTTGAATCTCTGGGGAAAGGTTGGGATGTCTATCTTTTTGAATACCCGGGATACGGCGCAAGGAGCGGCTCACCATCCGAGAAGGCGATAAAAAATGCGGCTCAAGAGGCCACCCGTGAACTCCTTTCAAGCAATAGGCAAGTTTATCTGCTGGGAGAATCCCTTGGAAGCGCAGTGGCCGCTCACATTGCCTCCGTCCCGGGGAGACAGGCATCAGGCATAGTGCTTGTCACACCTTTTACAAGCCTTGCGGATGTGGCGCGACGAAATTACCCTTTTCTTCCTGTTGATCTTATCATGTCGGAAAGGTATGACTCCGTCTCCGCTCTAAAATCCTACGGCGGACCGGCAGCCTTCATCATCGCGGAGCTGGACGAGATAGTTTCAGCAGAGTCCGGACTGAAGCTCTTTGAGGGCTATAACGGGCCCAAGCGGCTCTGGCTTCAGAAGGGAAAATACCATAACACCCTCGCCTACCGCCCCTCTGAGAAGTGGTGGAAAGAGGTGGCCGGGTTTATCACCTCCCCCTTTCCATGAAGCGCTTTCCCCGTAACCCCCGGCTTTCCCTGGATGCCGAGCAGTTTGAAAGGCTCGTGGCTGAGGCCCTGGACCGACTGCCCAGGCGTTACCGGCGGCTCATAAAAAACGTCGTTGTGCTTACGGAAGATGAGCCGGCCCGGGAACTCCTCGAAGAACTCGAAATACATCCTGATTCCGAACTCCTTGGAGTATATACAGGTATTCCCCTAGGCCGCGAGTCCTTCTTCGACATCGGGGGACGCCTCCCACCCCGTATAATAATATTCAGAGGTCCGATACTAAGACACTCATCAAGCTATGATGAGGCAAGAGAAGAGATTTTGAAGACTGTCATGCATGAGATAGGGCACCACTTCGGCCTGAGCGATTCCGACATGCCTCGATGAAAGGTTTGTTATAATATACGGAAATGATCGTAGATGTATGAGTTCAAAAATTCGGGGTAGGTGCGGCTTCAGCCGCAAGGGAACCGTTCGCCCTGGGCCTGAAGGCGCACCTGCAGAACCTGATTCCTAGCCTGCATGTCCTGATCTATGCAAAGCCATCCCTCCAATTATTGAGCTGATACGCCCCTATTCATATTCATTATTAATCACTTATTCATTTTCAATCAAACGTTCATGCCCGGATGGCACTTGGCCACCGCCGGGAATGAAAAAACATGGCTCGTCATTCCGGGCTTGACCCGGAATCCATGTCTATATCGCAGAGACGGATTCCGGATATACTCTCGGCATTCAGGGATGACAAGGAGTGTATTTTCACGGCAAATAAGTCTTATCGGGAAGAAGGAGCGTTTTGTGAATTTCTTACAAGTCTTCTGACCAGTTTAAGGAGTTCTTCTTTATCGGCCTCGTTAAAGCCTGCGAGCATATCCTCAAGAATCCTGTCCCTGGTCCCTTCTATTTCACCAAGGGTGGACTTGCCCTTTGCGGTTATTTCAAGAAGTGTCACACGCTCGTCCTTCGGATCTGATTTCCTGCTGATAAAACCCCTCTTTTCAAGGCGCTTTGCAAGCCCCGTCATGTTGGCACAGGAAACGAGCATCACCCGGCTCACCTCTGTTATTCGGCTCCTGCCTTCGGTGGAGGCGTCGAGCACACGAAGAATATTGTATTGGGGGAAAGACAGGTCAACTTTTCTGAAAATGCCGGATACGAGCCTTTTGAAACTTTCAGCGGCCCTGACAATGGCCATCAGGAGTCTTTCATCTCCGCTTAGATCGCTTCGGTAATTGCCAAGGCTCATTTTAAAGCCGTCCTTGTTAGGCTTTCCCGTCATTACCCAGCCTGAAATTATCTTCAAGGGCCTTTACCAGGCTGGTCAGGGTGCTATAGTAGGGCGTCTCTAGACCCTTTTCCCTCCCGTATTCCACTACCTTTCCACCCAGAAAATCAATCTCCGTGCGCGTTCTGTCGGAAATATCTCTGCACATGGAGTCCCTGTGAACCCCCACCTTTTCAAGATAAGCCAATGCCTGAACTAGGTAATCATCCCCAAGATCATAACCCTTGGCCTTTGCCACCTCCAGGGCCTCCCTGAAACAGGCGTCTGCGATCTGCCTGGTTGGGGGAAATCGCAGGGCATCCTGTATTGTCTTGCCTGTTATGGCGCAGATGGAAGCCATGGTGCACTTCATTATCATCTTCTTCCATACAAATAGCTTGATATCTTCTACATAACTTGTCTCAAGCCCTCCTCTGGTAAGGGCAAGGGCAAGGCGCTCTCCCATCTCACGGTTGCCGGAATCAACGGCACCCAGGTGATTGGGTGGATTAAAAAAAGCTACATCAACAACACCGGGGCTCTTGCGAGCTGCTCCAAAATTAAGCGACATACGCAATGCGCTGGCTGCGCCGAAGCGCTCGGCTATGACATCTTCAGTGCCCAGTCCGTTATGGGTGCTTACTATCTTCATCCCGGGCTCAAAGACCCCTTCCAACTCATCAAGCACCTCCAGCAAATGAAAGGTCTTTGTGGCCAGGAGTACAAAGCCCGGCTTTAACGCCTTGAGATCGCCAATGCGCTTTACAACCCTATCCACAGGGACATCATAGCTGAGTCCCCCCGAGACCCTTATACCGTCTCTTTTCAAAACCTCTTCTACACCCGGCCGCGGAGCGACAAGTACCACCTCCAGCTCTGCCCTTATCAATGCCGCGGCGAGCACCGCCCCAGTCGCCCCTATTCCAATTACGGCAACAGCCGAATTATTCATCTCCCAAATCCTTTCCCAACTAACGGTCATGCTCTGGTCTGGCACAACGAAGCATGAAAATCACCCCCACTCCGCCCTCCCCCGTCGAGGGGGAGGGAATAATGCCGCTGCATCACGACGTTTCTACGGTAAGGGAAGGGGCATTTTCATATAAACCTCCATGCCCTGGCAGGGCACAACGAAGGATGAAAATGCTGCATGTCATTCCGGACTCGGTCGTGAATCCAGGCCGCCATTCCGGCGAAGGTCTGAACAAGGACTGGATAGCGTCTCCCGGATCGGGGTCCGGGACAGGCTACCCGTCATGGCTATCTATTTTCATATAAAACCACGCTTCATTCCTTTTAGTATCTTTTCAGGAGTTATGGGCAGATCCGTGCAGCGATATCCTGTCGCGTTGAATACCGCATCGGATATGGCAGGCGCGGTCGGAGAGGCAAGCCCCTCGCCGCATTCCTTTGCACCCATAGGACCTTCAGGCTCATAGGTCTCCACATGGGCTACATCACCAGGCGGCATGTCCACCGCAGTGGCCATCTTATAGTCGAGAAAGTTGGTATTAAGGGTTTTACCCCCATCCATAACGAACTGCTCGCAAAGGGCATAGCCAAGCCCCATCTGGATGGAGCCGCACAACTGGCCCTCCACTCCTTTGGGATTTATGACCGTGCCGCAGTCGTGAGCTGTCCACATCTTCTTTACCTGCACTATACCGGTTTCCTGATCAACCTCTACCTCCGCCACCTGGGCGCCGAACCCGAAGGCAGGGGTGACAAGTCCCTTGTCACGCGGAGTATAAGAGCCACGGGCCACAATAGGCTCTCCACGATTGGCCCTCTGAACCATGGCTACAGCCTCGCCAAAGGACACCCCCTTGTCGGGCCTGCCCTTAGCCTGCACTCTTCCCCCCTTGCATTCAAGCTCGTAGATCACATTCATGTTGAAGCGGGCAGATACAGCGCCGAACAACTGGGCCTTGATCTTCCTTGCAGCATCCAGAACCGCATTACCTCCCATCAGGGTTACGCGGCTCCCCCATGATCCCAAATCAGCCTGCGGCGTCATGGCGGTATCACCGGAAGTTATACGGATATCCTCCATCCTTAGTCCAAGCTCTTCGGCCAGAATCTGCTTCAAGGCAGTATCCGACCCCTGTCCTATGTCGGCCGTCATGGTGAGAAGATGCACTGTGCCGTCTGCAAAGGCGCGGATCTCGGCGGCCGAGAATGGATATGTGGTGTTGAACCAGTTGAAGACACCTCCTGAAATAAAGCTGTAGCAACCTATTCCTAAACCCTGCCCGGGCTTTAGGCTCTTTCTTTTCTTCTTCCAGTTGCTCATCTGGGCCACCTTCTTGATGGAGTCAATAAAACCGCAACTGGAGATGGTCGCAACATCCGGTATCTTGTCTCCGCTTACCTGAGCGTTCTTCAGCCTTAGCTCCACAGGGTCCATGCCCAGTTCCTGGGCGGCTATGTTCATCTGCGTCTCGGTGGCATAAAGAGACTGGGGAGCCCCGAAGCCCCTCATGGCGCTTGCCGGAGGCTTATTGGTATATACGTGTTCGCCGTGGAACCTGTAATTGGGGTAGCGATAGAGCATGGCCCCGAAGTTCCCGCAGAGGAAGGTGGCGGTCGGCCCCATAGCGTTGTAGGCCCCTCCATCCAACTTTATTCTCAAGTCCTTTGCCACCAGGGTTCCATCCTTCTTGAAGCCCACCCTGGAGCGAATCTTCATAGGATGGCGCCTCCTTCCGGTCAGGAATTCCTCTTCCCTGCTCAATGTAAACTTCACGGGCCGCCCTGTCTTTCTTGCCATAAAGGCTGCGCAGAACTCCCATGTCCTGAGTTCCATCTTTCCGCCGAAACCACCACCCACAAAAGGTTTGATTACCCTGATATCGTTTTCCCTCATGCCCAGGGTCGAGGCAAGAAGACACTGAACAATGTAGGGGACCTGTGTTGACGACCAAAGGGTTATTCTGCCGTCTTGATCCAACTGGGCCAGGGCGGAGCAGGGCTCCAGATATGCATGGCTCACAGCGTGGACATTGAATTCGTCCTCTCTTATGTAATCTGATTCAGCAAAACCCTTTTCTATATCTCCATATTGTATCTTCCTGTTCACGCTCACGTTACTCGGGCAGTAGTCATGCAGGACAGGCGCGCCCGGCTGCGAGGCCGCTTCCACATCAAAGACCGCGGGCAGTTCCTTATACTCCACCCTGATCAGAGAGAGGGCCTCCTGCGCCGTATCACGGTCTGTGGCAGCCACGGCCGCCACCTCATCGCCTATGAAGCGAACCTTTTCTACTGCGAGTGCGTATTCATCCTGGGTATCAGGAAAAAGCCGCCAGTTTCCGTATTTTACCTTAGGGATATCCTCTCCTGTAACGACGCATCTTACTCCATTTAGCGCAGAGGCCCTGGATACGTCAATATGCGCAATCCTTGCGTGAGCAAGCGGACTTCTGAGGATACTGCCATATAGCATGCCGGGAAGCTTGAGATCGTCCGTATAAAGGGCCTGTCCCCTCGCTTTGGCCTCGGCGTCGTTTCGATTTATATCCTTTCCAATAACCGCAAATTGTTTCATGATCCTTCCTCTCTTAGCCTAGCGGCGTCTCTTTCCGGCCATACTTCTGGCCTCCAATACTGCCCTGCGGGTGAGCACATCCACCATCTGTCTGCGATATTCGGCGCTTGCCCTGACATCGCTTATGGGCCTTGCCTCCTCCGCCGCTTTCCTTCCAGCCGAATCTATCATATCGGCAGTCCAGGATTGCCCCTTAAGGAGATTTTCCGCCTCAAGAGCCCTCAAAGGCTTGGGCCCAACGGCTCCCAGGGCTATCCGAATCTCACGGCAGGTGCTGCCTTCGAAAACCGTCATGGCTCCGACGCACACCGCCGATATGTCAACACGCCCTCTGGCCGAAAGGTGCTGATAGGAGGCACCGGAGTAAGGTGGAGGCACCGGGACCTGTATTGCGGTCAGTATCTCGTCAGGCTCAAGGGCCGTAAGACGAGGCCCCTTGAAGAACCGGTCGAGAGGCACACTCCTCTTGCCTTTGCCGCCTGCAATGACAGCCTCTGCTCCCATGGCAATCAGAGTCGGGGCATTATCTGCAGAAGGCGCTGCATTGCAGATATTCCCCCCGACCGTGCCCATATTGCGAACCTGAACATTGGCGGTCTTTTCCGCTGCAGAGGCCACAGCCGGATAGCGTCTCTTAATCTCAGCATGAGAGGCAACTTCTGCAAGCCTTGCCGTCGCTCCTATGGAAAGTCCCTTTCTTCGGTCGAAGCTTATGGGTCTGAGTTCTTCGATCTCAGCCAGACTTATTACAAAACCGGGTTTGAGAAGCCCGTGCTTCATGCGTACGATCAGATCCGTTCCACCCGCCATCACTCTGGCTTCCTCACCCGCTTCAGCAAGGAGCCGCAAGGCTTCATCCAGGCTTCTTGGTGCTGCGTATTCAAAATGCGGCAATCTCATTGTTTCACTCCTTCCGGGCGGGCGTCCCGCAGACTTGCGGCAGCCATAGAAATGGCCTCCACGATCTGGTTATATCCCGTGCAGCGGCAAAGATTACCAGAAAGCCCGGCTCTTATCTGATTTTCATCAGGTGAGTTATTTTGTCCCAGAAGATAGACCGCGGACATCTCCATCCCGGCCGTGCAGAAACCGCACTGGATTGCCCCGGCCTTGATAAACGCGTCCTGGACGGGGTGCAGTTCTTCGCCGGATGGGGCAAGCCCCTCCACGGTCTGAACAGATTTTCCGTTTACAGAAACAGCCAGGGTGAGACATGAGTTAACACTTCTTCCGTCCAGAAGAATCGTGCAGGCGCCGCAGTCCCCTGTACCGCAGCCAAGCTTAGTTCCAGTCAAATTGAGGTCCTCTCTCAGTACCTCGTTTAAGGTCTTCCACGGATCAACCAGGATCGAGACTTCATCCCCGTTGACCGTAAATGTGATCTGATGCTTCATAATAACGAAACCTCCCTGTCAATTCCTCTCAAGCGAGCCCCACAAGCTCACAAGATATAAATAGGAAGCGGCCGGCTTCCATCATACCCTTCTTTCTCTTCCCTTCCAGTAATCTTCCCTGATAACCCTCTTGAGCACTTTACCGGTCGCACTCCTGGGAAGCTGTGAGCGAAATTCCACTGATTTTGGCTTCTTATAACCGGCCAGGTTATCTTTGCAAAGCGATATTATCTCCTCCTCGGTTGCGCTCCTGCCGGGCTTAAGAACAACAATCGCCTTTACCGACTCACCCCAGTAGTCATCAGGCACCCCTATCACCACTACCTCTGATACGGCTTCATGGGTATAAATGACCTCTTCAATCTCTCTGGGGTAAATGTTTTTGCCGCCGCTTATGATCATATCATTTTTTCGATCCACTATAAAGACATAACCCTCCCTGTCGAGCCTGCCGAAATCCCCTGTGTGAAGCCATCCATCCCTTATTGCACGGGCCGTTTCATCCGGAAGTTCCCAATATCCCATGGTCATGGCGTCGCTTCGCACGACAATCTCACCAACTTCGCCGGCGTCCATGTCCCGCCCATCTTCATTGACGATGCGAACTTCATAGTCCATCAAGGCCCTGCCGGCCGATGCGAGCCTTGCGATTTCCTTCTCGGTGCCTTTGAGACGGTGGTCCTCAGGCCTCAGACATGTAGTGGCCGGGCCGGTTTCTGTTTGACCATACATCTGAGCAAACGAACAGTCAAAGGTCTGCATGGCTTTTTTGAGGAGTTCAACAGGCATGGGGGATGCGGCATAAAGAATCATCCTTAAGTGGCTTAGATCATATTCCTTAGGATTTCCCCCTTGCAGCAAGGAATTGATCATGGTGGGAACGAACTGGCAGATCGTTATCCTCTCATCGGCCATGAGGCCCAGGACTGCTGAGGGATCAAATCCTCCCTCTCTGCGGATAATTATTGTATTGGCCATCAAAACGTGCCGCAGATGATCGGCAAATGTAATGTGGTAAAAAGGAAAAAGCATCAGGATGCGGTCTTCATAGCGGATGCCGAGTTCAAGGGCGCAGCTCATCATGTTTACCAACTCATGGTAGTGGGTGCGCATCACCCCTTTAGGCCGGCCTGTAGTGCCGGATGTCAGAAATATGCTCGTGAGATCGTCTCCCGAGATCGGCACGTTCGCTTCCCTGTCGCTTGCCCCTCCAATCAGATCTTCGTAGGATGTGAATCCATGATGATCCTTACCCAGGCAGACCTTTGATTCCAAAAAAGGCAGTTCCGGGGCTACATCCTCAACCAGTTCGCTGAAGTACGGATCGAAGATGAGAAATCTTGGGCGTATATACAGCAGTATTTGAGCTAGTTCCCTTCTTTTCAGCAGATTGTTCACAGGGACAAAGACCCCGCCGCTTTTTGCGCATGCAAAATAAAGCTCAAAAAACTCAGGGCCGTTGTGAAATATTGCGGCTACCCGATCGCCCTTTTTCAATCCCCTTGCCAGAAGGCCGTTAGACAGCCTGTTTACCCTCCGATCAAGTTGGCTGTAGGTGGTTGCCCGCCCCTCGAAAATCAGCGCATTTCTCTCCGGAAAATGAAGCGCGCTCCTTCTAAGTACATCCCCCACTCCCATGGGTACAGCTCCTTTCATTCTATCCGGGCAAGAGCCCTAGACCGCGACTTATCAATAAGAGTCATAACTTCACCGGTTCCGACAAATATGGAAAGATACCGGTCAGTTCGATAAGGTTTGCAGATACTATACTCCTCCATGCAGCATTATCTACAGTGGATACCGGTTAGCGGCCTACGCCGCTATGACCATCTACTTGGGGAGGTCTTCGGGGGTATCCCAGTCCTTCATGCCATGCATCCACGGCGCCCTCTCAACGAAGACATCATGAGCAAGGGGCACAGGCGGATGCGATCTCCACTTGGGATCAAATTCATTTTTCACCTTCAGCAGGAATTCATGGTAATTGGGTCCATACTTGGGACCGGTAAGATAGAGCGGCTGATGAGGGCCAAGAAGCGATGTATAGTAACGGTTCTTGATGTTCATCTTGGATGTGTCCACATAGAACTGATCAACAGGGTTGGTGTCTGCATCCGGGTCCCAGTAGATGAGAAACTCTGAATACCCCTGATGGCCAAGCTCAAAGCTTTGAAACCATCCGGGGTCCCCGTAGTCCTCCATAAGAGGCGGGGTATATTTTTTCTTGAGGGCGGCGTAGGAAGTGCCGTGCACGGTTGATTGTGTAAGGGTCTCTATCACGTAATCCACCGACACATAGCCGCCGCACATCACCCACATGCCTGCCGAGTCGGCGTTTTTGATCCATGACTCATCCGAAGGTTTTGTCCTGCGAGCGATTCCTCCCACCTCCGCCATGAGGTCCATAAGCACGCGTTCATCGTAGGCCATCTGCTCCTCGGAGGTAAATCCTATCAAGAGTACCCTCACGATATAGAAGCCGGCCACGGTCCCCTCGTTTTCCTTGCTCCATATATCCCAGAACTCCTCCTTTGACTCCGCCTTTGCAATGGCACGCCAGAAAAGCGGAACCTTGGTAACCGCCCCCGCTATCTCGGCATGGCCTATCTCTCTCATGGCCTTTATCTGGGCCTCTTTCGAGGAAACAGTGAAGTTTATCCATTTGATCCTTTTCTCCGGCAGGGAAAGGGCGGTATTGGGTGA
>Ga0100377_1000310_pt1 | contig 41230 bp, 29 predicted proteins | sample CryGeymeta201501_FD_83664 | JGI IMG/M metagenome (GOLD analysis project Ga0100377, IMG submission 83664) | Groundwater microbial communities from Crystal Geyser aquifers in Utah, USA - Crystal Geyser metaG 2015-01 | ecosystem: Environmental > Aquatic > Deep subsurface > Groundwater | place: USA... | reverse complement strand
CCAAGAGGCCCTCAAAAGGGGCCGGCTACAGTTGGCGCTCCTGCCACTGGAGAGGAGGCGAGGCCCTTATCCTCGCCCCCTCTCCAAAACCATCTCACACTCCAAACACTACAGGCTACAGGGTGGAGGGCGCCCCCGTTGGGGGCTTGGCCGTGCTCGGCTCGGGGGTCTCTGGCGGTTCGGGGGTCGGCGTCCAGACAACCACGCTGGTCACCGTCAGCCGATGGAGCTCTCACAGCCGTTCGACGCGAGCACGGCCAAGCCCCCGGAGGGGGCGCCCTCCACCCTGTAGCCCTACGCGCGAGACGGCGCGCGTCGAGCGCGACGGATTAGCGTGGGGCGGCCGAATCTGTCGCGTCCTCTCGGCGACCACGCTACAATCGACGCTGATGGTTCCCGCTGCACGGAGGTCGCCCATGTCCACTCCCCGCCATACCCTGCTCGCCGTCCTGATCGGGGCGCTCGCTGCGCTCGCTGGCTGTGAGTCTGACAGCCCGGTGACGCAGAACGACCAGTGCCCCGTTGACGCCGACTGTGGCGGTGCCCGTCTGTGCGAGCAGGGGCAGTGCATCGATGTTGACGGCAACAACGTCGTCGCCAACAACGGTCGCGTCGACAGCGATGATGGCACGAACAACGGGACGAACACCGGGACGAACAACGGCGGGACGAACAACAGCACGAACAACGGAGGCACGAACAACGGCACCACCACCAACGGCGGGACGAACAACGGTGGGACGAACAACGGTGGCACCAACAACGGCGACACGAACAACGGCACGAATAACACCACGAACAACGGCACCATCCCCTGCGAACCTGTCGAAGAGGTCTGTGATGGAGAGGATAATGACTGTGATAGAGCGGTCGACGAAGGGGTGACGAACGCGTGCGGGGGGTGCGGCGAGGTGCCGGTGGAGGTGTGCGATGGGGAGGACAACGACTGTGACGGGGCCGTGGACGAGGACGTGACGAACGCGTGCGGGGGCTGCGGGGCCGTGCTGGAGGAGGTGTGCAACGGCGTGGACGACAACTGCGACGGGCAGACCGACGAGGGTGTGGCCAACGCGTGCGGGACGTGCGGGCCGGTGCCGGTGGAGATCTGCGACGGGCAGGACAACGACTGCGATGGACAGACCGACGAGGACGTCACGAACGCGTGTGGAGGCTGCGGGCAGGTGCCGGTGGAGGTGTGCGATGGCCAGGACAACGACTGCGACGGACAGACCGACGAGGACGTGACGAACGCGTGTGGGGGCTGCGGCGACCTTGGGGGTGCGCCGGGCAACCTGTGCGGGACGTGCGGCGTGCTGGCGTGCTCGGGCGATGGCACGGCGCTCGCGTGCGACGATCCGGGCGCCAACGCGTGCGGGAGCTGCGGGGCGCTCGACGCCGAGCCTGGCGCGGCGTGTGGGACGTGCGGCGAGGTGCAGTGCGCGAGCGATGGGGGCATCCGGTGCGTGGAGGGGACGGAGAACATCTGCGGCGGGTGCGGGCCGATCACCGGAGATCCGGGCGCAGTCTGCGGGGCGTGCGGGTTCGACGCGCTGGGCTGCACGCCAGCCGGGACGCTCGAGTGCATCGAGACCATCGGGTGCCCGGAGGGGTGGGTGCGGGTGGAGGCGGGATCGTTCCAGATGGGGTCGCCGGGCAGCGAGCCGGGGCGGGCGCGTGGCAACGAGGAGCGTCAGCACATGGTGACGCTCACGCGGCCGTTCATGGTCCTCGATCACGAGGTGACGCAGGGGATGTGGGCGGATATCGCGGGCGGGAACCCGTCGAGTAACGATGGGTGCGGTGCGGATTGCCCGGTCGAGGACGTGGACTGGTGGGAGGCCATTCGGTTCGCGAACACGATGTCCATCGCCTCGGGGCTGGAGCCGTGCTACCAGATCGAGCTGAACTTCGGGATCGTCAGCGACTTCCGGATCCGGTGGAGCGGGTTGGACTGCGAGGGCTACCGGCTGCCGACCGAGGCGGAGTGGGAGTACGCCGCGCGGGCCGGCGCAGGCACGGCCTTCACGACCGGGGACTACATCGACGGTGGGGGCCTCCTGTGCAACCGGGATGGCAGCGGGCACCTCGCGGCGGCGGGTTGGTACTGCGACAACGCGAACAACCTTCGGTCGGTGGCCCAGAAGGCTTCCAACGCCTGGGGGCTGGTGGACGTGAGCGGGAACGTGGCCGAGTGGGTGTGGGACGCGCGGTCGGACTACCCGAACAGCGCCGTGGTGGACCCGACCGGCGGGCTCGAGGTGGCGTGTGACAGTGTCATCGGCGGCTGCGCGCGGGTCGTGCGCGGGGGCAGCTTCGCCAGTGGGGCCGCCGACTGCCGGCTCGCCGCGCGCGGGACGCAGGGGTCGTGGGCGGCCAACGGGCGGCACGGGTTCCGGCTGGTGCGGACGTTGCCGGTGTACTGAGGGCCAGAGGGGCTCCTGGGGCTGCCCGCTGGGAAGGAAACAAGATGGAAGACGACCGACAGCGCGAAGCCGAGGACGACGTCGTCGTGCTCCCCGTCACCGTGCGGATGGCCGGCGGCGCGCTTGGCCTGACGGGCCTGCTGGCGATGATTCTCGGCGCGCAGCTCCTGTTGATCAGCGGCGGCAAGAGCGAGGAGCTGTCGCTGCTGCTATTCGGGCTGTTGGGGCTCGGCGTGGCGGCGATCGGGGCGGGGCTGGGGGCCGGGCGGGGGAGCGTGCCGGGCACGTTCGCGGGGATCGTGGTGGCGCTGCTGCTCGTACCTTGCGCCCTGTATCCGATGACGTACGGTATCGTGGCGGTGTCGATGTTCGGCGTGGCGGGCCTGGGCGGGGTGGCGACGCTGCTGCTGCTCATCAGCGTGCCAGCGTGCGTGCGGTTCACGCGGTTTCAAAAGAAGTTGATGGAGGACTAGCCGTTGAGCGGTCGATTGGCGTTCGGTGCTGGTATCTGCTTGATCTCATTGGCTTTTGTTGCTGTGCCGGGTTGTTCGGACGAGGCTGCGGAGGGCGGCGGCGCCGATGCGGGCGAAGACGTCGCGGTCGTCGAGGACACGGCGTCGCAGGACGTGGGCGAGGACATCGACGCGGCGGTGGAGGACGTGGCGGACGAGGAGGACGCCGTGGAGGACGTGGCGCTGCCGCCGGGCTGCGGACCAGCGTGGGCGAGCACGGATCCGGGCACCGGGGTGGCTGCGCAGATCTTCATCTACGAGGCGAGCCGTCCGGACGCGACGGCCGACTCGCCGGGCGTGGAGGGCGGGGTGGTGTGCAGCCGCGCCGGGGTCATCCCGTGGACGGACGTGACCTGGGACGAGGCGGTGGCGGCCTGCGCGACGGTCGGGGCGCGTCTGTGTCCGGGGGCGGAGTGGGACAACGGATGCTACGGGGAGGGCCGGACGAGCTACCCCTACGGGAACACGTACGATCCGAACGCGTGCAACGTGCTGGAGAGCCCGGATGGGTGCTTGACGGGGACCTGTCGCCTGGTGCCGACGGGGAGCTACCCGCGGTGTCGGTCGGCGTCGAGCGCGCTGGACATGACGGGGAACGCCAGCGAGTGGGTGGGGGACCAGCGGACGTTCGGCGACGAGATGTACGACGTGCGCGGTGGTCACTACGCCTCAGCAGACGACGCGAACATCCGGTGCCGCAACGCCCACTTCTGGCGCGAGCGGACCTATCACGACCCGATGCTCGGCTTCCGGTGCTGCCGGGACCTGCAGTGACGGCGAGCACGTCGAATCAGGGAGCTTGTCATGGTTGACCGCGTGAGATCGGACCGTTCCGGCGATGGGGTGCGGGCAGGGCGTCCCGGCCTGGGGTTGTTGCTGGCCGCGGGTTGGGCGTGCGTGGCGCTGAGCGCGTGCACGACGCCCTCGTCCGGTGGAGGCGGCGGCGACAACACGAACAACGGCACGAACAACGGCACGAACAACGGCACGAACAACGGCGCGGTCGAGACGTGCGTCTCGGAGTGCGGCGACGACTGCCCGGACCTGGAGTTTCAGGAGTGCGGCACGGATGGCCAGCGGTACTGCAGCGTGTGCAGGCGCGACTGCAACGGTGTGCGGCGGGCGGAGCCGTGGCGCTGCGAACCCTCTGGCACGGGGGAGACGGCGCTCGGGCACGGGTGCGAGGCGACGGAGGCGTGCGCGGCGGGGCTGTCGTGCAGGACCGTGCACACGGGGCCGGAGTGCGCGCCGCAGACCATGGCGTGCGGGGCGTTGTGCGAGGTGGACGGGGACTGCGCGGCGTTCGGCGCCAACACGGGCTGCTTTGAGGACTGCACGGGCGCGCGGTCGTGCGGCGTACGGGCCACGGACAACCTCCCGGTCGGCGCGACGTGTCAGACCACCGACCAGTGTGAGGCCGGGCTGGCCTGCATGCCGTTCAGCGGGGGCGATCCCTGCATGGAGTTTGGCCGGGTCTGCACGATCGCCTGCGACACCGATGCCGACTGCCTGGCCTTGACCGACAACGCCCTCTGCTTTCGGCAGTGCGATGGGAGCTCGAGCTGCGGTTTGACCCGGTAGGCTGGCCTGCGGCGGTGTGACGCGGGCAGGGACGCGCTCGCCGGTCAGCAGGCGCGAGTGAAGCAACCCGTGCGGATCGCCTCGCCCAGATCGCGCCGGATCTGGACGGCCAGCGCGTCGACCTCGGCGCTCTCATCATCCATCGACGACATGTTCACCTCCCTCCACGCGAAGTTATCCTCCTCGCCGCATCCCGACCACAGCGAGTAGCCCCAGGTGTCGCGGTCGGTGGCGTGCCAGATGTCCACGTAGATGTGGCGGCCCGCGCAGGCGGTGTGGTTGGCCGGGTCGGCCATCGCCTCGTCGTAGGCGACGGCCGAGTGGAGCCGAAGCTCCTCGCTCTGGCCCAGCTCAAGGCTGACCGACTCGGCGACGAGCTCGTAGAGCGCGATGGAGCGGTCGTTGGAGACGTCCGCGATGCCGGCGTCCTTGAAGCTGATCGTGTCGAAGTGGGCGCTGCCCTCAACCTGGACCACGAACGGCGAGTAGCGGGCGTGGAACGCAGGCGCGACCGCTGCGTCGTCGCCGGAGGCCTCATCCTGATCGAGCAGCGCGGCGGTGACGGCGCCGCCGGCGATGAGGACGAAGGCGAGAGAGGCGATCAGCCAGATGCGAGGATTCATGCGCAGCTCCGATGTCGTGTGGCCGTCCGATGGGCGGCGCGTCAACAGGGGAAGGAGACACCAGCCCTGTAGACTGTGACAGGGGACGCTCTTCGGGCTCTGTCTGAACGCTCCACCGACAGGGTGGCGGGTTCGGCGGGGCGTGTCAAAGACGTTTTTCGTGCCGCCGCCCCGCGCTGTGCCAGGCTCGGGCTCGTGCACTATAACTTGTTGATGTGTAAGGGTTATGTTCTATCTCCAGGTCGCGTCCAGCAGTCGGAGCCAGTTGCCGTGGGCGAGCTGGCGCAGCTCGTCGGCGTCAAAGCCCGCCCGTCCGAGCGCGTCGAGGAGGTCGGGGAGTCGGGTGACGTCGGCGAGCGCGTCGGGCACGGTCGCGCCGTCGAAGTCGGAGCCGAGCGCGACGTGCGCGACGCCGATGCGGTCGACGATGTAGCGGACGTGCGCGACGACCGTGTCGAGCGACGTGGTGAGGTCGTCCGCGCCGTCGTCGCGGAGGAAGGCCGGGCAGAAGTTGACGCCGATCACGCCACCCGATGCCCCGACCGCGTCGAGCTGGGCGTCGGTGAGGTTGCGCGTGGAGGCGCACAGGGCGTGGGCGTTGCTGTGCGTGGCCACCAGCGGCGCCTCGCTCAGCCGCGCGACGTCCTGGAACCCCGCGGCGTTGAGGTGCGACAGGTCCACGACCACGCCAAGGGCGTTGCACGCCCGGACCAGCCGAGCCCCGGCCTCCGTCAGGCCCGGTCCCGTGTCCGGGCTGTGCGGGAAGCGGAACGGCACGCCGTGGCCGAACGCGTTGGGGCGGCTCCACACCAGGCCAAGCGAGCGCAGGCCGCGGGCATGGTAGTGGTGCAGCCGCTCGAGGTCGGGGTCGATGGCCTCGGCGCCCTCGAGGTGCAGCACCACAGCGAAGGTGCCGTCGGCCAGGCAGCGGCGGAGCGAGGCGGCGTCGGTGACGCGCTCGATGGCGCCCTTTGAGGCCACGACGATGGCGTCGAGCGAGTCGATCACCGCGTCGGTCCAGGCGGCGGCGACCTCATGGGGCAGGGGCTCGGGGAGCCCGACCGCGTAGCCCTCGGGCGTGAAGGTGATGGGGGGCTCGGCGCCGGACGGATCGTGGGCGAAGATGGCGAAGATGCCCCCGCCCAGACCTCCGCGCGTGGCGCGGGGCAGGTCGATGTGACCGACGGCGCTCTCGGTCAGCATGAGGCGCCCCCGCCCCCGGTCGGGGCGCAGGAGGTGGGTCAGCGTGTCGTTGTGGCCGTCGAAGACGAGGGGGCGAGGCGACATGGCTACTCCGCCGGGTTGATGCGGATCTCACCCATCATGCCAAGCTCGGCGTGCTCGAGGATGTGGCAGTGGGCCATCCATCGGCCGGGGTTGTCCATGGAGGCGATGATCTCCAGCTCCGACAGGCCCGGCACCAGGACCGTGTCCTTGAGGCCCGGCTGCTGCGTGAACGACTCGCCGTTGTCGACGATGGTGAAGAACTGGCCGTGCAGGTGGAACGGGTGCTCCGGCCCGAGCTTGTTCCGCAGCAGGAAGCGCACGGTCTGACCCTCCTCGAAGATGTACAGCGGCCGCTCAGCGTGCGCGTGGCCGTTGATGGTCCACTCGATGCCGCCGTCGGCGGTGTTGTGCGCGTCGAAGGTCATCACCTCGTCGCGGTCGATCGCGCGGTCGGGCACCGGCGGTCCGGCGGGCATCGCGACGGTGTGGGCCTGCAAGTCGCCGTCGGCGACGTGCATGTTGACGAGCGGGAAGGCCTCCTCAACGACCTGGTTGTTGTCGTTCACCACCAGCACATGGGACAGCAGCTGCGCCTCGCCGGCCGCCTCGAAGGTGACCTCCACGTCGTAGCGTTGGCCGACCGCGACGGTGAGGCGCTCGGTCACCCACGGGGTCGGCAGCAGCCCGCCGTCGGTGCCGAGGACGCGGAAGGTCGCGCCAGCGAAGCTGACCTCCATCGTGCGGGCGTTGGCCGTGTTCACGATGCGCCAGCGCTCGACGCTGTGGGTCTCGATGTCGAGGTCCAGCTCGTCGGGGCTGCCGTTGGTGACCAGGACGTTGCCGCTGCGGCCGTGCATCACCTCCGGGTGGGAGGCGAGGAAGGGGGCAAAGCCGTCGGCGTCGAGCAGCATATCGTCAAGGACGACGTAGCGCTGCGCGTCGAAGGCCGGCTCGTGGTCGGGGTCATGCACGATGATGGTGCCGACGAGCCCCTTCTCGACCTGCTCGTTCGCCCGCACATGGGGATGGTACCAGTAGGCGCCCGGCTCCTTGACCACGAACGTGTAGGTGAATCCCTCGCCCGACGGGATGGGCGATTGGATGCGCGGGTTGCCGTCCATCTGGTCCGAGATGCGCAGGCCGTGCCAGTGGATCGTGGTGGGCTCGGGGAGGTCGTTCTGGAAGTGGACGATCACCGTGTCGCCCACCTTCGCCTGGATCATCGGCCCCGGAAAGGAGCCGTTGAACAGATACATGTCGAGGTTGTAGTCCTCGAACAGCTCCATGCTCTGCACCCCCGCCGTCAAGTTGACCTCGACGATGGTGGGATCGGCGTTGAGGTCGACCAGGGTCGGGGCGCCCCAGACCTCGGGCGGGTCCCAGTTCGGAGGCAGCTCCACGGCGCCGTTGTTGGTCGCGTTGTTGTCGACCGCGCCGTTGTTGCCACCGTTGTTGGTGGGGGTCGCGGTGGCCGTCGTGCCGCTGTCGTCGCCGCAGGCGGCGAACAGGGAGACGGTCACGGACGCGAGGAGGATCACGGGCAAACGGTGGTGAGCGAGCATGGATGCGCTCCAGGCAGGAGTGGAGGTACAGGCTGATGGGGTGGCCCAGGCCGATGGCGGCGGGACGAGCTCCGGACGGTGTATCGCATCCTCCCGTGGAGTTCAACTCGCCAGCGACTTCGCGCCGGCGGTCGCGGCGTGGGTGTGACGGCGACAGGGGGCTGCCCGGCGCTCTCCTGGAGCGCTGATCGGTTTGACGGACCAATCAGCGCACTAGAACCAGAACGTCAAGCCCGTCGACAGGCGCAGGCCGGTCGCCTTGACGTCGTGGGTGTCGCCATTGGCGGCCTTGAGCTCTCCCTTGAGCACAAAGTCGCCGTCTGCGCCGATCCGGATGGCCGCGCCACGGCTCTCCCCGACGGGCACGAGCAGGCCGAGGCCGAGTTGGAGGAGCCCGCCTGAGATCGTGTTGTGATCGCGATCCTCGATGCGCGTGCCGGCCACCACCACCCGCCCGTACGGCCGCAGCCGCTCGCCGAAGAAGTAGTGGAGGTGGGCGCCGTAGGTGATCGCGCTCAGCTCGGCATCGTCCGACTTGCTGCTGATGTAGCTGACGAGCGCGCCGATCTCGAGGTTGTCGGCCAGGAACCACCCGACGATGGGGGTGATGCGCGTCTCGCTCTGGTCGATGCTCTGCGACAGCGGCGCGGTCCCCACCTCCAGCGTCCGGCTCGAGTAGCTGCCCTCGCCGCCGATCTCGAGGGTGCCTTTCTTGCCGAAGCCCTGGGCGTGTACGGCCCCTGCGGTCAGCAGGAGGACCAGGGCGGGCAGGAGCGCGACGGCATGGGCGATGTGGCGGGTGGGGGCGGACACGGCGGTCTCCGGGCAAGGTGAGGTTGAGCTCGTGGTACAAGAGATAGCTGAAACCCGCGGGGCAGCCAAGGGGGCGGGGAGTCACAGGCAAGCTCGGTCACCACTGTTGCCACAGGTGTTGCGCATCGCAACGACCGGTCAGCCCTCCACGCGTGTTCGAAAGAGGAAGATCGCGGTGGCGATGCCGAGTCCGCCGGGCAGCAGCAGCGCGGTGTGACCCGCCCCGAGGCCGACGAGGGCCAGGAGCGGCAGGCTGATCGCTGTGATCGCCGCCACGCGCGGCCGCCCGAGGAGCATACCCACACCAGGCAGGAGGCTCATCGCGGCGGCGACGGCGCTCCAACCCAGCGCCGTGGTCACGACCTCGACGGTCTCTGTGTGGAACAGCATCGGGGCGGTGGTGTGCTGGAGCTTGACCAGGCGCAGGGCGTAGTAGGCCGCCAGCGCCACACAGAGCAGCGTGTTCATCGCCATCACGGCCATCCCCTTGAGCCGGTCGGCGGGCACGGGGCCGTGCGAGCCGAGAGTATGTGCGATGACGTTCGACCGGGTGGACACGCAACCTCCGTGGGAACGGCGATCCAGCCCGTCCACCGGAGCACACGTCGTGCCAGTCGTCAACAATCCAAAGATGCAGTCCATCGACGCGGACAACGCCACCAGGCCTTCGCCCGTGCGCTCCATGTCTGCGCGTCGCGTCGCCGCGTTGACGAATTCACGCGGGGTGGGGGTCGATCGATGGCCAGATTGTCCCTACACTCGTGCGCACCGAGGGGTCGATGCGTCGCCGGCCGCGCGGCATGACGCGAGATGATATCGGAGATATGGTGCTATGAATAATAAAAGTGTGACCGACAAGAGCAAGCTGCTGTCCTGGCTGCTGCGCCACGGCGCGGGCGAGGAGGGGCTGACGATGGATGCGGCCGGCTGGGCGCCGGTGGACGAGGTGCTTCGGGTGGCCCGGTGCAGCCGAGAGGTGCTCGAGGACGTCGTGGTCCTCAACAACAAGCAACGCTACGAGTACGACGGCGAGCGCGTGCGCGCCTCCCAGGGGCACTCCCTCGACGGGATGCCCGTGACGCTGGACGCGCTGGAGCGTTCCTGGGCGGTGTACGACGGCGGCGACGCCGTCTGGCACGGCACCTCGGTCGAGGCGATCGCCGGCATCGCCCGGACGGGGATCGAGCGTGGCCAGCGCAGCCACGTCCACCTGGCTGAGGCCGTCGACAGTCACGTGGGCAAGCGCGCCAGCGTGCACGTGATGCTGGAGGTCTCCGTGGCGCGGCTTCGCGCCGTCGGGCTCGAGGTCTACCGAAGCCCCAACGGCGTGGTGCTGACGCGCGAGGTGCCGGTCGGCTGCATCGTCCGCCTGGACCCTGTGTCGAAGCGGGCGAAGTCCGTCGCCGCCGACCTTCGTGGGCTGCTGGGGGTGGAGCTGTGAGGCGCGCGGGTCGGGCCGCGCTGGCCGCTTCGGGACTGGTGCTGATGGCATGCAGTTACCCGTGCTGGTCCGAGCCGATGTGCGGCCTCATCACCCTCGACCTCGGCGTGCAGGATGGTGATGGAGAGGCTGCGGGCTTTGAGGGTGAGGTCATCGTTCGGTACGGGTACGACGAGCCCGAGGAGACCTTCACGCTAGACTGTCACGCCGAGGCGTCCTGCGGCACAGGCTGCTCGTGCGCGCCGGGGCTGCTCCAGATCGATCGCGGCAAGGACCTCGATGAGGTGGAGCTGCACATCGTCACCGCCGACGGGCTGCGCTATGACGGGGTCGTGCCGGTGGCCTACGGGGGCGGTCCAGGGAGCTGCTGCCCGTGGACGGGCGAGGGGACGGTGGTCGTGACGCCGTGATGGGCGACTGCGGGGTGGCGGCCGAGCCTCAGGCCTGCTCGTCGACCTCCTCTGCGTGGCTTCGCGCGCCCCGGGGCGTGGGGAGGCGGAGGCGGAGGCGGCGGCGCTGCTGGGGGCGCAGCCCTGCGCCGGCCGCCTGGCCGAGCACGAGGTCGACCGCGATCGGGTAGTGGTCGGAGATGTACTTGCTGTGCCAGGTCGGCCGAATGATGACCTCGGGCGCCTCGGCGGTGAGGCCGTGGCCGGCCCACCAGTCGAGGTGCATGGGCACGACGCCACCCCAGGGTTCGACCATCTTCTGCAGTCGGACGACCACGGCGGCCGGCAGGTACGCTCGGGCCTTGCTGACGATCTCGGGGTCGTGGGCGTCGTAGAAGAGGGTGCCGGCGCGGGGGACGTTGAAGGGGTCGAGCTCGAAGCCGACCTCGCGCATGAGGTCGAACAGCGAGCGCTCAAACCGGCGCTCGGGCTCGAGGTAGTGCTCGATGGCGCCGGTCACGCCGAGGCGGGAGGCCTTGTAGAGGATGCCCGCCAGGAGGTTCGGCCCCTTGCTGACGTCGTAGGTGTTGGTGTTCAGGTCGCCGCCGAGCAGCACGCGCTTGCCGCCGAAGCGCAGGAGCGTGTCGATGATGCGCTGCATCTGGTAGACACGGTGGCGAGGAGGCGCGAAGGGGTCGAGGTGGGCGACGGCGATGGTGAGGGGGCCGTCAGGCAGCAGGACCTCGGCGATGAGGGCGCGCTTGCAGCCGAGGCGTTTTTCGTAGTCGTGGAACTTGTCGACGTACTCCGGCAGGCCCACCGAGGTGAACCGACGGATCGGGAAGCGAGAGAGCAGGGCGCTGCCGTGCATCGCGAAGGTGTTGTCGCCGGTGTGGTCCTGTTCGCCCCGGTCGCCGCGGGCCAGCACGAGGTGGTGGTTGACGAAGACGTAGTCCATGCCGGTGGCCTCGGCCAACTCGGCGGCGATGTCGCGGTTGCCCGACCGCGCCATGCCCTTGTCGACCTCGGTGAGCAGCATCAGGTCGGCGCGAGCGAGCGCCGGGTCGTGGAGGAGGTTGTGCAGCAGCGGCTCGAACCGCTTGCCCCGCTCGATGTTCCAGGCGATGGCGGAAACACGCTCGGCCGGCTCGGCGACCGTGCGGGTCAGCTTCCATTCGAAGCCGCCCAGCACGGCGTCGATGTCCCGGCGCCGGCTTCGGTAGCGCCGGTCGAGCGCGAGCTGCCGCCGCCTGCGGACCTGGGCCAGCTGCGCCAGAAACACCCCGTCGAGGTCGTGCTCAAGGAGCTTGGTCGGTGCGAGGCCCTCGCCGAGCGGGGCGATCTCGCGGTAGAGGCGCTTGGGCATGCAGGTCGTCCGGGAGCACGGGGAGCGCGGGGAGCGCGCGCTCCGTGGAGGAGGCGGCAGGGGCGGAGCGAAGATCGTGCGGAACGTTGAGGCACGGGCGGGCGAGAGTATAGCAGGGCCGGGCCGCTGGCGGCGAGGGTCGAGGCGCAGATCGCGGTTTGGGGTGGCGATTTTCCGGCAGGTGCGTCACGATCGCGGTGCACCGCGGATGGAGGGTCTGCCGAACGGTCGTGATGGACACCTCTTCCCACTGCTGTGAGGTTGACATGGACACGCGCGCAACCGGACTTCGTTGGATCGCCGCGCTGACGGCGTTGATCGTGGTCTCGAGTCCGCTGACGGCGTCGGCGCAGCAGGACGAGCAGATCCTGTTCACGATGGGGCAGGTGGAGATCTTCGCCCGGCAGTCGGACACGAACGTCGTCATCACGAACCTGTCGGACGGGACGGAGTTTCTGGCCTTCCATCTGGAGGCGGCCGGGGACCGGTTCTCGCAGACGACGGGCATCCCGCGCTACGTGTCGGTGCGCGCGGACAAGCCGGTGACGGTGTTCACGGGCAAGGCGCTGGCGGGGCGGAACGACTGGTCGTCGGTGATCAACTCGGACAACAACACCGAGTTCGGGACGCGGTTTCACGGCTTCACGGATTACTGGCTGTGGGTGTTTGCGCCGACGGTGGACGGCGCGCCGGAGTCGGAGATGATCGTGCTCGATCTGTCCGATGGCGATGACTCGCGGCTGCTGCGGTCGCGGGACGCGGTGGTCCAGACGGCCGAGCTCGAGGTGTGGCAGCTCTCCGGCTTCGACGACGACGCGGTGGACGTGCGGTGCAACAGGCCGTGCATGGTGCAGGTGGGCTCGCCCTCGATCAACACGACGACCGGCTGGTCGTTCACGCCGCCGTCGATCAAGCCCGGCGAGGATGGCAGGGAGCTGGGGACGCGGTTCGCGTTCTATGCGAACCCGGACGTGACGATCTTCCCGTTCACCGATGGGACGGAGCTCGAGATCATCGACCACAGCGATCGGGACGACTCGCGGACGCTGACGCTGAACGCCAACCAGTTCTGGTCAGCGCGCACGCTGCCCGGCGTGACGGGGATCCGAGAGCTGGTGGACGGAGGCGGCAACCTGTTCGATCAGGACTTCGTCGAGATCCGGTCGAGCTGGCCGGTGGTGGTGTACGTGGGTCCGAATTACGATCCGGGCGGCGGATTCACCCTTGATTTTGCGCCATCCGTACCGGTAGGCACCGGGGTGCAGGAGGCCTTTGTGTACGCCAACGGCCTCGGCGTCGAGCTGCTGACCTTCCAGGCCGACACGACCGTGACGCTGGAGACGGTGAGCGGGGGGGCGAGCCACAGCGTGCAGCTCGGGGCGGCGGACTGGTCGGGGGTGGGTCCGTATTACTGGCAGGCGCCGTTCACGTGGACGCGGGAGCTGGTGCGGGTGCGGGCGTCGCGGCCGGTGGTGCTGTTCTACGGGGACTTCCTCGAGAGCTACTTCGGGGGGTGTTGCTCGGCGTCGTTCGTGCCGGTGATCGTGTCGTCGTTGGAGCTGCCGCCGGTCGCCGAGGCGGGGGCCAACATCCTGGCGTGTCCATACGACACGGTGGCCTTCACGGGCGCTGGCTCGTTCGACCAGGACACCCTGGGCGCCGGGGGCGGGATCGTGGCCTGGGCGTGGGACTTCGACCTGGGCTTCAACAGCGACGGACTCGGCAACACGGATGACGACATCGACAGCGACCGGGTCAACGCGCTGTGGACCTTCCGGCGCTCGGGCACCTGGACCGTGCGGCTGACCGTCACCGACGACGAGGGCCAGCGAGACGACGACTTCCTCGCCGTCACCATCGACGTCAGCCAGGTCGAGCTGTGCGGGACCGACGACGATGGCGACGGCATCGGCTCCTTCAACGACAACTGCCCGGAGGTCGCCAACTTCGACCAGGCGGACCTCGACGGCGACGGCATCGGGGATGCGTGTGACCCGTTCATCGACCTCGACGGCGACCAGACGCCCGACGGCATCGACAACTGCCCGGACGTGTACAACCCCAACCAGCTGGACACCGATGGCGACCAGCTCGGCGACGCCTGCGACGACGACGACGACGCCGACACCCTCCCGGACGCCCGGGACAACTGCCCGACCGTGGCGAACCTCGATCAGGCCGACCTCGACCGGGATCAGCTCGGCGACGCCTGCGACGACGACGTGGACGGTGACGGCGTGCTCAACCTCCTCGACCTGTGCCCGGTCGTGGCCGACCCCGAGCAGGCCGACCTCGACGGTGACGGCATCGGCGACGCCTGCGACCCGGACCTCGACAACGACGATGTGCCGAACGCGGCCGACAACTGCCCACGCCTGGCCAACCCCGGCCAGACCGACACCGACGCCGACGCCGCCGGTGACGCCTGCGACGACGACGACGACGGCGACGGCCTGCTCGACACCATCGACAACTGCCCCGAGCTCCCCAACCGGGACCAGGCCAACGTCGACCGCGACCTCCTCGGTGACGCCTGCGATCCCGACGACGACAACGACGGGCTCGCCGACGGCGCCGACAACTGCCCCGGCGTCGCCAACGCCGACCAGCTCAACACCGACAGCGACGCCGCCGGCGATGTCTGCGACGACGACGACGACGGCGACGCCATCCCCGACACCCTCGACTCCTGCCCGCTGCTGGCCAACCCCGACCAGGCCAACGCCGACCTCGACGCCCGCGGCGATGCCTGCGACGACGACGACGACAACGACGGCCTCTTCGACGCCGCCGACAACTGCGCCCTGGTCTTCAACCCCGATCAGGCCGACCTCGACGGCGACACCACCGGCGACGCCTGCACCGACGACGCCGACGGCGACGGCCTCCTCGACACCGATGACAACTGCCCCCGCCTCGCCAACGGCGACCAGCGCGACGTCGACGGCGACGGCGCGGGCGATGGGTGCGACCTCGACGACGACAACGACGGCGTCACCGACGCCGTCGACAACTGCCCCGACGCCCCCAACCTCGATCAGCGCAACACCGACGGCGACGCCCCTGGCGACGCCTGCGACGACGACCCCGACGGCGATGAGCTCGTCGGCGACGTCGAGGACAACTGCCCCGCCGTGGCCAATCCCGATCAGCTCGACACCGATGACGACGGCCTCGGCGACGCCTGCGACGACGACGATGACGCCGACACCGTCGCCGACGCGGCCGACAACTGCCCGCTGCTGTCGAACGCCGACCAGGCCGACCTCGATCGCGACGGCCTCGGCGACGCCTGCGACGAGGATGATGACGACGACACCGTGGCCGACACGGCCGACAACTGCCCCCGGGACGTGAACACCAACCAGGCCGACGCCGATGGTGACGGGCTCGGTGACGCCTGCGACGACGACAGCGGCGGCGGTGGCGAGGAGAACAACGGCGCGACCACCAACAACGGTGCCCTGTCCGACACCGACCTCGACGGCATCCTCGACGCCCAGGACAACTGCCCCTCGGTGGCCAACGCCGACCAGAGCGACCTCGACGGCGATGCGCTCGGCGATCTGTGCGACGACTCACCCAACATCGACACGGTCAACGTTGTCAACGAGGACTGCGGCTGCGTCCAGGTGCCGCAGCGGCCGGCGCCGCTCCCGTGGCGTTGGGTGGGTCTGGCGGGGCTGGTGGGGTTGGCGCTGTGGCGGCGTCGGCGTCGTTGAGGGCGCGCCTCGGGCCGGCGCGTTGGCGTGCCGAGACGCTGGCCTCCGGCCCGGAGGGTGTGGGATGATGCCGGGTCCGCCTGCTGTCGCGCGCCGTCCCTGACGGTCGCGCCCCACGTGTTCAGCCCCGAGCGCACCGCCCATGACCCGTCGCTACCGCATCGCCTACGGCCGCATCGCCCAGGAGACGCACGCCTTCTCGCCGGTCCCTTCGACCCTGGAGGATTTCCGGCGGTTCCATCTGATGGAGGGCAAGGAGCTGGAGCGGGCGTGCAGCCTGTTCGGCTCGGAGGGCGGAGGGATGATCCGGTCGGCGGAGCTGTCGGGCTTCGTGCGGGGGGCGCGCGGCGTGGGGGGCCGGAGGGTGGAGATGGTGCCGTTGATCAGCGCGTGGGCGGTGCCGTCGGGGCCGGTGACGGAGGAGACCTGGCGGTCGTTGAGGGATGGGCTCATCGGGGCGCTTCGGCACGCGGTGCCCGTCGATGGGGTGTTCTTGTCGCTGCATGGCGCGATGCGGTCGCGTGGCGAGGTGGCCGAGCCGGAGGAGGCGATCCTGGCGTCGGTGCGGGAGCTGGTGGGGGAGCACGTGCCGATCGGGGTCAGCCTCGATCTGCACGGGCAGCTCACGCCGGGCAAGGTCGACCCGACCAGCTTCATCGCCGCCTACCGCACGAACCCGCACTGGGATCTAGCGCGCACCGGCAAGCGGGCGGGGGAGCTCCTGACGCGCGCGGTGCTCGGGGAGGTCCGGCCGACGACAGCGTGGCGGTCGCTGCCGATGGTGTTCGGTGGCGGAAGGACCGTGGACGTCTTGTCACCAATGCGGGGGGTGTTCTCTCAGATGCGGCGGATGGAGCGGGACCGGCGCGTGCTCAACGTCTCGCTGTTCATGTGCCACATCTGGAACGACTCGCCGGACCTCGGCTGGAGCGTGCACGTCACCACGGACGACGATCCCGCGCTGGCCGAGGCGCTGGCCGACGAGCTGGCCGAGCTGGCCTGGGGCGTGCGGCACGAGCTGCCTCCGGCGTTCGCCTCGCCCCAGGACGCGATCGCCGAGGCGCGGTCGCTGAAGCTGGCCCGGCGGCTCGGGGTGGTCTGCATGGTCGACACCTCGGACGTCGTCGGGGCGGGGTCCACCGGGGAGAACACGCGGCTGCTGCGGGAGCTGCTGGAGGACGCCTCGGACCTGCGGTGCTACGTGCCGATCCGGGACGCGACGCTGGTGGCGTCGCTGTGGGACAAGCCGCCGGGCACCGCGGTGGCGACCACCGTCGGCGGGCGCATCGACCCGGAGATGTATCCGCCGCTGGAGCTGCAGGGGAGGCTGGTGCGGCAGCTGGACCTGGGCCTGTTCGGTCGCGGCGTCCACATCGACGCGGGCCACGTGCAGCTCGTGGTGTCGGAGTTCCCGCCGTACTCGGTCAAGCCGTCGTTCTGGTCGGACCTGGGGCTGGACCCGTGGAAGGCGGACGTGATCGTCGTTAAGAGCCTGTTCCACTTCAGGTTTTACTATCTGGCGATCTGCCGGCGCGCCATCTATGTCAAGACGCGCGGGCTGACCGACCTGAACATGGTGGAGTAGGTGGCGTTCACCGACGCGGTGCATCCGTTCGATCGCGTCGACGACTGGCGGCCGGCCGACCGCCGCCGGCGCGGCCTGAGCGCGTGAGCGGCGAGGGCTACGGCACGGTGACCGGGTCCTCGCCCGGGTGCCAGGTGCCGAGGGCGATCCAGGTCTGGCGAGAGTTGGACACCGACAACGCCAGCTCCACCTGCTCGTCGTCGAAGCCGCCGTCGGGGCAGTTGAGCGGGCCCACCTCCTCGACCGCCACCTGATCGCCGGACTCCACCGTCACGTCGCCGACCTCCGTGCCGAACCGCACGACGAGGAAGTTGACCGCGTCCGCGCCGCCGACCGCCACATAGTGCCGCTTGTCACAGCCCGCGTCCGGGGCGCCGATGACCTCGGACACCTCGAGGTGATCGTTGCCCACCTTCGCCACGTTCGACTCGGGGACCTTCACCACCCAGGCGGTGCTGCCGTCGCTGGCCTTGATGAGGCCGATGGCGTCGATGTCCGCGCCCGGATCGCGGTTGTCCTCCGTGACGGGCGTGTAGTCGTCCACGAGGAGGTAGGACCAGGGGCCGTTGACGTCGTTGACCGGCGTGCCGTTGTTGGTGGCGTTGTTGGTCGCGCCGTTGTTGGTCGCGCCGTTGTTCGTCGCGTGGGGGTTGTCCGGGCTGTCGTCTCCGCACCCGAGCGTTGCGCACAGGGCGACGGCGATCGCCGTGATGGGGAGGACGTGGGGGGGACGCATGAGGCGCTCCAGGGCTCAGGGCGCGCGCCAGCGAGAGCAGAGCGGCGAGGCGATGCCTGACAGGAATGTTGTGCGGCTCTCGCTGTGATAACATCATGGATGTTGGGGTGGCTGCAAGCGATGCGGATCGGGCGCATGCTCTGGCGCCGTCCCTGCGCTCGGCGTCGACGCGGGCGGCGATCGGGTCTGCGGTCGCTGTCTATGTACGTGGTTCTGGCCACACACCGTTGGCTTGGCTATACTGTTTGCGCGAGACGCGCTTGAACCGAGGCGCTCAACGCCTCACACCTGCTCTCGACTGAGGGTTGGTCTGCTGTGACTCGACGGGGTTCGCATGGCTTTTTCTGTGCCACAGGTTGGAGACACCTTCGAAGAGCGCTACCAGCTCACGGCGAGGCTTGGGGCGGGCTCCTATGCGCTGGTCTTCAAGGCGGAGCAGCTGAACATCGGGCGCGTCGTGGCGGTCAAGATCCTGCTGCCTTCGGACAAGGGCTTTGACGACTCGACGCTCATGCGGTTCCAGCGCGAGGCCAAGCTGCTGGCCCAGCTCCGCCACCCGAACACCCTGATCATCCACGACTTTGGCTGGACGCACGCCGGCCACCCCTTCCTCGTGACCGAGTACGTGCCTGGCCTCACGCTCAAAGACGAGATGGTCGCCAAGGGCAAGCTCGACCCCCGACGCGCGGTCGCCATCATGCGGCAGGTGCTCGGGTCGCTGAAGGAGGCCCACGCGTACGGCGTCATCCACCGCGACATCAAGCCGGCGAACATCATGCTGTTCGACCGTCTCGATGAGACGGACGTGGTCAAGGTGCTCGACTTTGGCATCGCCAAGTTCATCGACTCGGTCTCGGACGAGGACGCCAACCTCGTGCTCGACCTGACCGCGCGCGACCGCCTCATGGGCACCCCGCGCTACATGGCGCCGGAGCAGCTCGCCAAGAAGACGCTCACGCCTGCCACGGACATCTACGGCCTGGGGCTGCTGTTCTATGAGGTCCTGACCGGCCGCTACGCGGTGGAAGGGCGCACGAGCGCCGTCGTGATCGCGCGCCAGCTCGACGACAAGCCCGTCATCCGCAAGGACGACCCGGAGGTGCCCCGGGCGCTCCAGCCCTTCCTCCAGCGCTGCACTGCCAAGCTCCAGGGCGACCGCTTCCAGAGCGTCCAGGAGGCGCTCGAGTTCATCGACACCCAGGTCAAGCTGGGTGGCGTGGGCATGGAGCGGTCGAGCGACTCGGAGAAGAGCTCCTCGCGGGGCTCGATCGTCTCCATGGCCGTCAAGGCTGCGTCGCGTCTGCTCAACAAGGACGCCGCTCCAGAGGCGGCGCAGGAGGTCCAGCTGCCGGGCCCGAGCGCCAACCCGTCGGCGCTGCCTCTGACCTCGGGGCTCCCGCGCCCCGCGTTGCCGTCTCCTGCCACGCCGACCGCTCCGGTGAGCCTGCCCCCGTCGTTGGAGCCGCTCGCGCTCAACACCGCCGACATCGTGCTCGACGACGTGCAGTGGCCCGACATGCCCGCGCTTCCCGGCAGCTCCGACTTTGACAGCCTGCCCGGTCTGGACGGCTTTGAGGTCAACAGCCCCCCGCCGAAGCGCCCCGAGGTCACCGTGAACCTGCCGGGGCCGCCCGGCGCCTCAGCGAGCCCGTCCGCGTTCGAGCCGGCCACCATCCAGGGCGACAAGAACGACCTCGATGTGCCACCGGAGTTCGTCACCGTCGACCTCGACGCCGAAGATCAGCTCCGTGAGCTCGCGGCGGCGGCGCTGGCCATGGAGGTGGCGGCGGAGGCAAACGCCGAGGCAGACGGCCTGGCCGAGCTCGCTGCCAGCGACATCGAGGTGGCCGAGGACGAGGCGTCCATCGAGGCGCTGGGCGCAGACGCGGTGACGCCGCGCCTGGCGGACCCGGACGCTTCGATGGATAGCGCCTTCAAGGCCTTCTCCTCCCCCGCGGCTGCCGAAGACGACGACGACATCGTCGTCGCGGGCAAGCGGCCCGTCTGGATCTACGTGGCCGGCGCTGCGGCGGTCGCGCTGGTCATCGGCCTCGTCGTGGCGTTTGCTGGCGGCGGGGACGGTGAGCCTGCCGCGATCGCAGACTCGTCGAATACGGCCGTGCCGGCCCGGCGCGCCGAGCCAGACGCCTCGGGGTCGCCCACCACGCCCCTGCCTGGCGACGACCTCCCGAAGGAGGGCGCGCCCGACGGACTCGCCGCCACCGACGGCGCCACGAACAACGACGATGCCGTCGAGGACGGGGACAACGGCGATCCTGCCGCCGAATCGCGCAAGGTGCTCGTGCAGAGCGAGCCCCAGGGCGCGCAGGTGGTCGTGAACACGAAGGTGCTCGGCCAGACGCCGCTCTTCGTGACCGCCTCGCTCTCCGGCACGACCCGTGTCGACCTCGAGCACGAGGGTTTCAAGCCGCACCACCTCGACCTCGGCCCCGAGAGCGAGGACGATGTCACGATCAAGCTCCAGCCCGAGGGTGCGGCGCCGAACGCTCGCCGCACCCCCGATCCCAACGCGCGCGTCGTGACCAACGCGCAGCGCCGTCGCACCGACCCCAAGACCGACGGCAAGGCCGACGGCAAAGGGGACGGCAAGACCGAAGACCCGGGCAAGAAGAGTCGGTTCACGCCGTTCTGACGGCCACCGGGTTCGCAGCAGAGTCGCCCATGCACCACCGCTCCAGGTCCGTCCTGTTCGCCTCGGTCCGTCCGGGGCTCCTCCTGTTCGTGTTCCTGTCCGCGTGCCCGCTGGGGCTGGTGGCGTGTGGAGACGCGCAGGCGCCGCCTCCCACCACAACCTTGCCGGACCCCGCCGAGTCCGTCGGGGACGAGGGCCCTCCGCGCCTCGGCGGCAAGGCCGACAGCGGCAACGCGGCCCTGGCGTATGCGCAGCTCCCGGCGGGGGCAGGCTTCGATGCGCCATTGACCGCGCTGTTCGCGCCCGACGACCCGGTGGTGACCCTGGAGCTGCACCTGATCGACGAGGTGCGCTCGGCGCGTCGTGCCGACAGCCACGATTTCGCCGAGGGCGACAACCCCTACGCGATCCGTTACGCCGTCTACAACCTGCGCAACCCTGATCTGGTCAAGGCCCTCGGCGACGCCGAGCAGGACGGCGTGGACGTGCAGATCCTGATCGAGTCGGACCAGCTCGACCCCGCGTTGGACTACAACACCTCGGACGAGGCGCTGGTGGCGCGCGGCTTTGAGCTCGTCACGGATCATCGCACGCTGGATGCCACGACGCGCAAGACGGCGGACCTGATCGGCATCCGTGGCTCGGGCCTGATGCACCTCAAGACGCGCGCTTTCAGCACGCCGGAGGGCACGCGGGTGCTGTCCGGCAGCATGAACCCCGGCGACAACGCGATCTTCAACGAGGAGACGCTGCACCTCATCAACGATCCGAAGCTGACGGGGCGCTACCTGGCGAACTTCGAGGCGGTGCGAGACGGCCGCGGCGCCGCGAACGTGTGGGCCGCCGACGCGGCGGTGAACGTCCTGTTCACGCCTGCGGCCTCCGGGCCCCGCGCCTCAACGAAGCTCCTGACGTGGCTGGCCGAGGAGCAGGAGCAGATCCTGCTGATGGTCTTCTCGCTGCGCGAGGTGAGCGGCCCCGAGGTCGACGAGAGCCTGCTGGAGGTCCTGGTCCGCAAGGCGCAGGCGGGCGTCCCGGTCTACGTCATCACCGATCGCAAGCAGAGCGACGGCGTGGACATCGACGGTAAGCCTCAGTACCGAAACGACAAAACCGAGGACGTCCTGCGCGCTGGCGGCGTCCACGTCTACGAGGCCATCAACGCCACGACGCCGTTCACCGCGATGCACCACAAGGTCGGCATCCTCGGGCGCTCCCGCGTGCGCGTGATCACCGACGCGGCCAACTGGACGTTCGCCGGCCTCGGCTCGGCGACGGGCAAGGCGAAGAACAACGAGAGCGTGCTGTTCATCGACAGCGCCGCGCTGGACGGCGGCAAGACCGGCGCGCGCTACCTTCGCCAGTGGCTGCGCGTGGCCGAGCGCTACATGGCCTGGAGCGCGCAGCACGACGGCGAGCCCGGCTACGAGGAGGTGTCGAGCCGCCTGCTGGAGGCCCCGAACTGGCCCACGGTACCCGTGTCCTTCGAGGTCGAGGCCGACTTCACCCAGCTCGGCGACGAGGTGGCGGTGCGCGGCGGGCTCGACGCCCTCAGCCGCTGGGGCCAATCCAACCCCGGCGTCCCCCTCAAGACCGACGCCGACACCTTCCCGTTCTGGCGCAGCGCCGAGCCGGTCGAGCTGCCGCTCGGCGCCCGATTCGCGTGGAAGGCGGTGGTGCTGCGGGGCGACGGCGGCGTGACCTGGGAGAAGGGCGCCAACTGGACGGCCGAGGCCAGCCCCGGTCCCCTGGAGGACACCGCCGCCACCGTGCGTCGTGCCTCCTTCCGCCGTTGACCATGCGCGCCCGCCTGCTGCTCCCGCTGGCCGTGCTCGGCGTCCTCGTCGCCTGCGCCGATCCGTCCGGACGCGCCGCCCCCGACGACGTATCCGACCTCGCCGACACCTCGCTGGCCGACACCTCGCCTGACAGCGCCTCCGACGCCTCCGACGCCGACGCCCCGGACGGCCCTCCCGACGTGCCCCTCGACGCCACGGTCGAGGCCGACGTCTCCGACGACGCCCCCGACGCCGAGCCCACCGACACCGCCGACCCCGACGCCGAGCCCGCCGATGCCGACCCCGTCGATGTCGCCACCGACGTCGACACCGAGGCCGACACCATGCCTTCAGACGATCAGCTCGCCATCCTGTCGCTGAACCTCCACTGCCTGGAGTTGGGCGGCACGAGCTTCACCGACCACACCGCGCGCTTCGCGGCCATCGCCGACCTCGTGGCGACCCGTGGCGTCGTCGCGATCGCCGTGCAGGAGGCCTGCGACAACGGCACCCTCAACGCGCTCGACGCGCTGGAGGCGGCGCTGGAGTCGGCGACGGGCACACCGTGGTCGTCCACGTGGGCGTTCGCGCACGTGGCCTGGGAGGGCACGGCGCAGGAGGCTCGGGAGGGCGTGGCGATCCTGGCTCGCGGCGAGCTGGTCAACCCCGGCAGCCTCACGCACCGCGCCCAGAACGGGCTGTGGCGCGTGATGGCGTACGCCACGGTGACGCTCGACAGCGGGCCGCTCCACCTCGTCTCCGTCCACTTCGACCACCAGCACGCCGACGCGCGGCTGGCCCAGGCGCGCGAGGCCGCCGCCTTCCCGCTGGCCCTGTTCGCCCCGAGCCAGTCCGTCCTCGTCGCTGGCGACTTCAACGCCTCCGCCACCAGCCCCGCCCCCCTCGCCATGGCGGCGATGGGCTACCGCAACCTCGCCGAAGGCGCCGGTCGGGAGGGTACGCGCATCGATCACGTCTTCGCGCACCGCGGCGCGCCGTTCGAGGTCGTCTCGCGGTCGCTGGTGTTCGACGGCGCCTCGAACCGCGTGTCCGACCACCCCGGCGTGCTCGTCCTGTTGCGGCCCGCGGCGGTGACGCCTGCGCCGATGACCCGGCTGGTGGCGCACGTCGATGTCGGCTTCGGCAAAACGCTGTCGGTGCGCGGCGAGCTGGCGCCGCTGACGTGGACGTGGGGCTGGCCGGTGCTGAACACCGCCGCGGATCGCTGGGAGGCCGTGTTCACCGAGCTCCCCGAAGGCGAGCCGGTCCCGTTCAAGTTCCTCGTGGGCGATGTGACGTGGCAGGTCGGAGACAACGCGCAGGGCCAGGGCGGCCAGACGACCGAGCTGACGCCGACCTTTCCGTAGTCGCGCATTTAATGCGTATGTGCCCCGCTGTGCGCAATTATTGCGCGCGCATTCGCGGTTGGCGCGGGGCAGGCTCGGCGGCGCCGTGGACAGACGCCCGTGGCTGCGGGCCTCAGCGGACCGAAGGTGGCATGGCCCGCAGATCGCAGGAACTCCAGCCCCGGCTCGATGTCCAACAGGGCACAGCGTCTCACCGCAGCTCTTGACGCCCCAGACCCCTTGATCGTCGTCCGCACGGACGCCACCCGCTACACGCCCCGTGCGTCTCGCGCTCGCCCGGCTCACCCCGTCCGTCGCGCAGGGCGTCTGTGGCCGATGGAGCCCCCCGCATGACCACCTCGCCTCGCCCCCTCCACCTCTCGGCCACGTTTCTGGTCCTGTTCGCGCTCGCCGCTTGCGCCACGACGCCCGACACGATCGCGAGCCCCGGCTCGCCCGAGCATCCGGCCCTGCGGCTGGAGGCGTTGGCGACGCCGGCGCTGGCCGTCTCGCGCGAGGTCGGCAGCCTGGGGGTGCTCGTCGGGAGCGCTGTGGACAGCAGCGACGGGCCGCGGCGCCAGCTCGCGGTCAAGGTGCTCCGGGTGGACGTGCAGGTGGTCGGACGGCTGGCCCGCACCGAGGTGACCCAGGTCTTCACCAACCAGACGGGCGCTCGCCTGGAGGGCGTCTATGCCTTCACGCTGCCCGAGGACGCGACCATCAGCCGTCTGGCCATGGACGTCGAGGGCGAGATGACCGAGGGCGAGCTGGTGGAGCGTGAGCGCGCCCGGACCATCTATCAGGGCATCGTGCGGCAGCGGCGCGACCCGGCGCTGCTCGAGTGGCAGGGTGGCCAGCGCTTCCAGATGCGCATCTTCCCGATCGAGCCCCAGTCCTCCAAGACCGTCGTCGTCGCCTACGAGCAGGTGCTGCCCGAGCTCGATGGCCAGGTCCACTACCGCTACGCCCTGCCGGAGCTGCCCGCGACCTCCGGCCAGGACGCGCGGATCCACGCGTTCCAGTTCACCGTGACGAGCGAGCTCGACCGGCACCCGGCCGTCTACGGCTACGCGTGGGCCGAGCCAGCGCCGGGCCGGGTCGAGGTCGCACGCACCGACTTCCTGCCGGCCGGGCCGGTGGACGTCCGGTTCGAGCGTGACGCGCAGGCGTCCACGAAGATCGGCTATGGCACGTGGCGTGGAGAGCGGTTCTTCGCGGTGGAGCTGACGCCGCGGCTGCCCGCCCGGGCCGTGCGCGAGGCGCCCGCGCTCGTTCTGCTGATCGACACCTCGGCCAGCATGGGCCAGCCCGAGGTGGAGCGGATCGCCGAGGTCGCGAAGGGGCTGGCGGCGTCGCAGGGGGGCGTCGTGGCCGTGGTGGCCGAGGGGGCGCCGTGCGCGTCGGCCTTCGCCCCAGCCGCGGAGGCCGCTTCGTGCCTCACCGGACTCAAGAGCGCTGGGGCGACCGATCTCGGGGCGCTGCTGCAGGCGGGGGCGACGTTGGCAACCTCGCGGCCCGGTGAGGTCGCGGTCATCCTGTTCTCCGATGGCACGCCGACGTCCGGCGAGGTGCGCGGCGAGGCGCTGGTGTGGCTGTCGAGGATGGGGCCGAAGGTGGCGCTGCACACCGTGGCCGTCGGCGCGGACCCGGATCTGAGCCGGTTGGCCGCGATGGCGCGGGCCGGCGGTGGCCACACGCTGCGCATGAACCCGGTCGTACCTCCAGCGGAGGTTCAGCACATGCTGGCCCGCTCCATCGCCGACCCGGTCGTCTCGAACGTCGTGGCGCGCCTCGTGGACGGCGCCGCGGCGGGTCTCACCCCCTGGCAGCCCATCAACCTCGCCTACGGCGAGAGCGTCGTGGTGCTCGGCCGCCTCGACGCCGACGCCTCGACGGTCGCTGTGGAGGGCCGCTACGCCGGCCAGCCGTTCTCCGAGCTGGTGACGGTGGCGTGGCCGGCCGCGGCGCCCGACGGCTCCATCCTGGGTCACTTCTGGGCGCGGGCCACCCTCGACGCCATGCAGCAGGGCGGGGCAGAGCGCAGCGACGTCGTCGAGGTGTCCCGGCGGTATGGGGTGATGAGCCCGTATACCTCGTTCCTGGTGCTGGAGGGGCAAGCGGCCTACGACCGCTTGGCCGTGGAGCGTCGCAAGCAGGCCGAGCTCGACGCCCTGCTGGTGCCCCCGACCGATCAAGCCAGCGCTGCCCCGATATCCACCGCCGGGCTGACCCCGGCGCCGCTCGACCTCGGCGCACCTGTACCACCCACGCCGTTCGGGGCCACCGAGCCGATGGTCGATCTCGGTGCGGCCTCGGGCAACGCCTCCGACCGGGGCGTGAAGGGGGGCGCGACGCCAACGGGCCACGCGGGCTTCGGTACCGGTGGCATCGGCACGGGGGCGGGGGGGATCGGAGGCTATGGCGGGAACATCGGTGACTACGGCATCGGTGGGCCAGGGAAGAGACAAACGTCGCCACCTCGGATCTCCGTCGGGATGCCGCAGGTCCAGGGCTCACTCGACAAGCAGCTCATCCGGCGGATCATCCGTCGGCACACCAGCGAGCTGCGGTACTGTTACGAGCGCGCGCTCCAGCGCCAGCCCAACATCCAGGGCAAGCTCGTCGTCAAGTTCGTGGTCGACCCCACCGGGAACGTTGTCAAGGCGGAGGTGCAGACGAGCACGCTGAAGAGCCGTGAGGTCGAGACCTGCGTGACCACGCGGATGCGTCGTTGGCGCTTCCCGGCGCCCGAAGGCGTCCTCTTCATCTCCTACCCCTTCATCTTCCAGACCGACGGCGTCTACGGCGGCATGTCGACGCTCCAGTCGCTCGAGCTCTCCCACAAGTCCGGCAACATGACCTGGGACGAGGGGGTCCAGCTCATGGAGCTCTACCTCGCCAACGACGACACCGCCAAGGGCCTCGCGCTCTACCGTGAGCTGGCTGGCAAGATGACCGCGGCGCAGGGCGCCTGGGCGCCGCTCGAGCTCGCCTGGGCCGTTCGCGGCGCGGCGCCGTCGGCCTTGCTCCGCCAGGCGCGGAGGGTGTTCCCGGCTGGCCGGTCCGGCGGCCTCTCGGCCGCAGACGGGCTTCCGTCTTACCTGGTCGAGGGCATCGTCGAGGCGCTCCCGGAGCGGCGGCGCTGGAAGGAAGCCTCCGCGCTGTTCGCCACCGCCCCGTTCCAGCCCGCCGCCGCCGGCTGGCTGCTCGACCGCCTGGTCGTCAACGGCGCTGAGGCCGAGGCGCGCACCCTCGTCGAGGGTTGGCTCGCCCACGGCCCGCTGACCGCGGAGGACGCCTTCGTCGCGTTCACCAGCAACGCCAAGAGCGCCACGACCTTCTCCGAGCTCGTCTGGCAGGCCACCTCCACGCTCGCCGCCAACGCGGACAACCGCCCGCAGGTCTGGGCAAACCTCGCCTCGTCAAGCCTGACCACCGGCCACGGCGACGAGGCGGTCGCCCTCGCGCTCCGCCGCTGCAACGCCACCAGGGGCGACCTGGTCTGCTATGATACGCTGCGCGCCCTCTCCAGGCTGCCCGGCGCCCGCGAGGTCTTCCTCAGCTACGCCCTCGCAGAGCTCGATGAGCTCGTCCGCCAGCGCCGGGACGACGCCGCCAACCTCCAGCTCATCGACCGACAGGTGGCCCTGCTCGACGACCTTGGTGACCCGGCCAGCGCGCGGCGCGCGCTGATGGAGGCCGTGGAGTTCGCCCCGCAGGACACGACGATGCGGCTTGAGATCGCGCGGCGCCTGGTCGCCCGCCATGAGCAGCGCGCGGCCTGCGACCTGATCGTCGCGGCCCGGCAGCTCGATCCGAGCCTGACCGTGCCGCTGGCCTCGATCTTCCGCGAGACGGGCGCGCCAGCGGAGGAGCTGGGCGCGGGGCTGTATCAGTGCGTCGTCGACCTGAACGCGCGCGCCTCCATCGAACGGGATCTGGTCGTCCTCGTCATCCCGCGGACGGAGCAGGGGTGGGTCAACGCGGAGGTCGTCGAGCCCTCGGGTGTCACCGTGCGTGCCTCGGTGGATGCGGCGGCCTCGGGCGCCACGTTGACCGCTGACCCGTCCCCGTTCGGCCTCCTGAGCACCTACACCCTCACCTCGGCGCCCGCCGGCACCTGGGCGGTGGTCCTGCGCCGCAGCTCCGGTGCGCCGACGATGGTGGAGGTCGATGTGGTCGTGATCCGCGACGCTGGCGGCCCGAGCCCCACCGTCGAGACGCGGACGGTGCGCGTGTCCAACGGCGCGCCGGTGGAGGTGCCCGTCAAGCGCTGAGGGCGCTCGCCGAGGGTTGCGCCCGGTGCTCCGCGGCCCCACCCTTGGTGCGTCCGCGTCGCCTCATCCCATCACCGGAGGACGCCCATGCCCGAGGCCCGAACCACGATCGTCGTTCACTTCCACGCGCCGGCTGGCCAGGGGCTGGCGTTGCGGGACGCACTGATGCCCGCGATCCCCCACCTGAGCGCGCTGCCGGGCTGCTACGGCGGGAGTCTCTATCACGACCTCGACCTGCCGGACACGGTGGTGCTCATCGAGCACTGGGAGTCGGTGGAGGCGCATCGTGGCTACATCGCGCAGATCGAGCACGACGGCACCATGGACCGCCTCCGCCCGCTGCTCGCCGGAGAGCCCGAGCGTCGCTACCTCGGCGCGATCAAGGAGTGACCGTGTCCCGACTTGCTCGCGACGTCCGCTGGCAGTCCCGCATCCCCCTGGCCGACGCCCTCACCGCCGCTGAGGCCTTCGCAGCCGTCGAGGGCATGAAGGTGGAGGACCACGGCCCCGGCCGCCTCGTGCTCTATCAGGGCTCGAAGTGGAAGATGCGCCTGCTCGGCGGCTGGTTCGTCAGCCCCCACGCCATCCCCAAGCGCCTCATCCTGACCCTGGAGCGCTGCGAGGTCGGCGTGGCGGTGCGGATGGAGCTGTCGGAGGCCGTGGGTTTCGGCATCCTCGACGACCTGTTCAAGCAGCGCATCAACCAGTCGTTCGACCTCCTCCAGTCGGTGCTCGCGCAGCGGTTGCCACCGCATCTTGATCCGGTGGGGTAGGGGAGCCCGGGCGCCGATGCCCTTGTGGAACCATCGTGGCTGGAATATCCTCGGTGGGGTGTCGCTTCTCGTCCCATAGGCCAGCCGGAGCGCGCGCACGTCGTCCGGCTCTCATTCTCATATCCTGTTGTTGAGTAGAACCCATGCCGTACCAGCGTTCCAACAAGCTCCCTGCCATGATCGCCCAGGTGTTCAAGCTCTACGCCGGCAAGCGGCCGTGGCTGCTCGCGGCGATCGCCGGGCTGGTCGCGTTCGCCGTGATGGGCGTGGCCTGGGCCGTGATGTCCTGCGGCGCCAGCAGCGGCTGCCCGAGCCACTGCAACCGCGGCGCAGCGACGGCTGAGCCCACCGAGGCCACGCAGTCCCCGTGCGGTCGCATGAAGGCGGAGCATCATGGCGAGGCCGCCGAGGTGACCGAGTAGCTCCCGCCGCCGCCGGAGCACGGTGGCGTAGCCGTGGCGACAAATGAAGCCCTCCCTCGTCCCCAACCCGACCGTCGCCCTGCCGCCGACGGCGCACTACCGTGTGCGCCCGCGGGACAAGCGTACCTTCTTGACCGTGCTGGACGCGCATGACCTGTTCTCCGTAGAGGACCAGCGGTGCTCGGCGGTGTCGGTGCAGCGCGGCGCCGACGCGGGCTCGATCGTGATCGAGGTGGAGCACCCGTTCCGCCAGGGCCTGATCCGTGAGCGGCTGACGTGCGCGCAAGGGGCGACGGGGCTGCGCGCGACCTCGCTCGACCGCGTGGTGCTGGATGTGGAGCACGTCGAGCGGCGCCGTGAGCACGTCGACTTCTCCTCGCGGACCATCCCGCTGCCGGAGGCGCTCTACCCGGAGGTGATGCTGCCGTTCGTGCTGCGATGGTTTCCGTTCGACGGGCAGCTCCGCAGCGTGTACGCGTGGATGAACGACCGCTTCGTGGCGCGCGTGTACCACGAGCAGGTCGGTGAGACGACGCTGGACCTGCCCATCGGCAAGCGCCGGGCGATCGAGTTCATGATGTACCCGGACTTCGGCGACTGGGTGCCGCTTGGGACGGTGCTGACGAAGCTCTCCAAGGCCTTCGTGCCCAAGTACCGCATGTGGTTCGAGCCGCACCCACCGTACTCGGTGCTGCGCTTCGAGGGGCCCTACGGTCCGCCGGGCTCGGTGGAGATCGTCCTGGAGCTGGAGCGCCTCGAAGGCTGAGCGGCGAGGCCTTGCCCGTGGACGATCGTCGCTGCACGAGCGCCCATGCTGGCCCCGACGAAACAGTTGTGTCCCACCTGCGCGGGCGCTATGGTACCGTGTGTACGCTTTGCGCACATGGCCGCACATGCTCTGCGAGGAGGCCTGCTTATCATGAAACGACTTTGCTTCGTGCTGCTCGTCCTGTCGATGACTGCATCCATGGTGGGTGTGATCGGCTGCGACGACAACAAGGACTCCGCCGGTGGCGTGGTGGTCGACAGCGACTCCGACACCATCGAGGACCGGGAAGACAACTGCCCGGACGACGCCAACCCCGACCAGACCGACACGGATGGCGACGGTCTGGGCGACGCCTGCGATGAGACGCCCAACGGCGACAACAACGGCGAGAACAACCAGACCAACAACGGCGAGAACAACAAGCCCAGCGATCGTGACGGCGACAGCCTGCTCGACGAGGCCGACAACTGCCCCGACACCGCCAACGCCGACCAGGCGAACCTCGACGGCGACACCCTCGGCGATGCCTGCGACGACGACCGCGACGGCGACACCGTGGACAACGCAGCTGACAACTGCCCCGACGTCGCCAACGCCGAGCAGGGCAACCTCGACGGCGACCCGTTGGGCGACGCCTGCGATGACGACCTCGACGGCGACACCGTCCTGAACGACGCCGACAACTGCCCTGACGTCGCCAACACCGACCAGGGCGACCTCGACACCGACACCACAGGCGATGCCTGCGACGATGACATCGACGGTGACACAGTCCTGAATACGGACGACAACTGCCCCGACGTCGCCAACGCGGATCAGACCGACCTCGACACGGACACCGCGGGCGACGCCTGCGATGATGACATCGACGGTGACACGGTCCTGAATACGGACGACAACTGCCCCGACGTCGCCAACACCGACCAGGCCGACCTCGATACCGACACCGCGGGCGACCTCTGCGACGACGACCTCGACGGCGACACCGTCACCAACGACCTCGACAACTGCCCGACCGTCGCCAACCTCGATCAGAACGACCTCGACACGGACACCGCCGGTGACCTGTGCGACGAGGACATCGACGGCGACACCGTCCCGAACGTGATCGACAACTGCGTCGACGTGGCCAACACCGACCAGGCCAACCTCGACACCGACATGGTCGGCGACCTCTGCGACGACGACCTCGACGGCGATACCGTCACCAACGACGCCGACAACTGCAACACCGTCGCCAACTCCGACCAGGCCAACGCCGACGGCGACCCCAACGGCGACGCCTGCGACGACGACGACGACAACGACACCCTGCCCGACGGCGAGGACAACTGCCCGACCGTGGACAACCTCGACCAGCTTGACTCGGAGGGCTTCGGCGAGGGCCCTGGAGACGGCGTGGGCGACGCGTGCGACGTGTGCGTGTTCGAATACGATCCGGGCCAGGAGAACGCGGACGCGGACATCGTCGGTGACGCCTGCGACAACTGCCCCGACCTCGCCAACGACGACCAGCTCGACGGTGACGACGACGGTGTGGGCGACGTGTGCGACAACTGCCCCTTGGATAACAACGGCGACCAGGCCGACTTCAACGACGACGGCGTCGGCGATGTCTGTCAGGACAGCGACAACGACGAGGTCCTCGACGCGTTCGACAACTGCCCCGAGCTCGCCAACACCGACCAGGCCGACGTCGACATGGACGGCGTCGGCGATGTCTGTGACAACTGCGTCGATCTCCCCAACGCCGACCAGGCCAACCTCGACGGCGACCTGCTCGGCGACGCCTGCGACCTCGACGCCGACGGCGACGACGTCGACGACGAGACCGACAACTGCCCCCGCCTCGCGAACGCCGACCAGAGCGACGTTGACGACGACAGCGTGGGCGACGTCTGCGACAACTGCGCGGACGTGCCGAACCCCGACCAGACCGACAGCGACGGCGACGGCTACTTCGCCACCGCCACGGCGACCAACTTCGTCCTGCGTGAGCTCCCGAACCCGACGCCGACGGCGGCGATCGGGGACGACAACGTGGCGCTGGTCGACATCGGCTTCGACGTGCCGTTCTTCGGCGAGGTGTACAACCAGGTGTGGGTGTCGACCAACGGCTTCGTGGCGTTTGGTCCGAACCCGGGCTCGGGGTGCTGCTCCGGTCAGCTCCTGCCGAACCCCTCGTCGCCCAACGGCGTGATCTCGGTCTTCTGGGCCGACCTCATCGCCAGCTCCGGCCAGATCGTCACGCAGGTCCTGGGCAACGCGCCGAACCGCGAGCTCGTGATCGCGTTCATTGACGTGGCCCATCTCAGCGGTGGCAACGCGCTCAACGCGCAGGTGGTCCTGCACGAGGGCTCCAACGTCGTCGAGGTCCAGGTCGCGACGGCGCCGACCAACGGCAGCACCCACACCCACGGCATCGAGTCCCCGGACGGAACCGTCGCGGCGTTCATCCCCGGCCGCAACGCCACCAGCTTCAGCATGAGCAACGACGGCACCCGGTTCACCTCGGGCACCTTCAACGGCGACGGCTTCGGTGACGCCTGCGACGTCTGCCCCTACGTCGAGGACCCCGACCAGCTCGATGGCGACGATGACGGCTTCGGCGACCTCTGCGACAACTGCGCGGACCTCGCCAACGCCGGCCAGGAGAACCTCGACGATGACGGCTTCGGAGACGTCTGTGACGACGACGTGGACGGCGACACGGTCGTTGACATCGACGACAACTGCCCGCTGTCGCCCAACACCGATCAGGCCGACTTCAATGAGAACGGCGTCGGCGACGTCTGCGACGACTCTGACATGGATGGCACGCCGGACGCCTTCGACAACTGCCGCGACATTCCGAACGAGCTTCAGGAGGATTCCGACTTCGATGGCTTCGGAGATGCATGCGACAACTGCCCCGGCGACTACAACCCGGGGCAGGAGGACAGCGACCTGGACACGTTCGGTGATGTCTGCGATCAGGACAACGACAACGACGGCCTGATCGACATCGAAGACAACTGCCCGCTGACGCCCAACGTGGATCAGCTCGACGCCGACGCCGACGCCATCGGCGACGCCTGCGACAACTGCATCAGCACCTCGAACAACGACCAGGCCGACTTCAACGACGACGGGCTCGGCGACGCCTGCTCCGACCTCGACGACGACGGGCTGTTCGACAACGCCGACAACTGCCGCGAGGTCCCGAACCTCGACCAGCTCGACATGGACATGGACGGCTTCGGTGACGCCTGCGACAACTGCCGGGTGGACTACAACCCCGGCCAGGAGGACATCGACGCCGACGGCGCCGGTGACCTGTGCGACACCCTCGACCTGTCCTACTGCGACGCCGCGCCGGGTCTCGGCCTGGCGGCCGCAGGCGTGGGCACCGGGGGCCGGCAGAACGGCGGTGTGAGCGAGGCGACCATCAACCTCGACACCATCCCGGACGGCGCAGAGATCGTGCATGCGTGGCTGTACTGGGGCACGCTCAACGGTGAGAGCCTGACGCTGACCCTGAACGGCACGGACGTCACCGGCGCGGTGATCGGCCAGGCCGTGGACACCTGCTGGTCTGGTGGCGGCAACTGGGCCCAGAAGGCGGAGGTCACCGACCTCGTGGCAGGCAACGGCGCCTACGTGCTGACGAACTTTGCGTCGTCGGCCGGCGACGCCTCGGCGCTCGACGGTCAGGGCGTCTCGCTCGTGGTCGTCTACCGCGACGGGGCGGACCCGCGGACCAACCGGGTGTGCATGGCCGAGTCGATCGTGGCGCGCCAGGGCGACGGCACCCCCATGAGCTACACCCACGACGGCTTCGTCATCCCCGAGACCTACGATGCGGTCAGGTTGCTGAACATCGTCGGTGACGGCCAGCCCTTCAACGATGGGTTCCGCGTGAACGGGGTCGATGTGCCGCCCCCCGATGGCGGCAGCGTCTATTGGAGCGGCGCCGACGGCCAGTACTGGGACACCAACTGGTTCGACGCCAGCGGCTACGTCACGCCTGGCGACACCGAGATCACGTCCACCATCCTCAGCACGAACGACTGCCTCGTGTGGCTGTTCAACGCGGTGGTGATCGAGAACTACGTGCCGTGATCAGCCGGTCCCCGCGCCGCGGCGCGGGAACGGCTCACCCCTTCCTCCCTCGTGTCCGTCAAGCTGGCGCCTCAGACGAAGCGCGCCGCGTCGGCCACGCCGTCGCTCGCCATATCCGTGCTGAACTGGTACTCGGGATCGAGCAGGTCGTTGATGCGGCCCATGACGAGGTCCGTCAGCCCGCGGAACTGATCGTGGTAGAGGGCCTCGGCCTCGGCGGTCAGGGGCTGGAAGGGCTCGGCCGGGGCGAACGGCGCCATCTCCTCCACGGTGATCGGCTGGCCGATCCGATAGACGATGTGGCCGGCCTTGCCCCACGGCGAGGAGCCGGGGTAGACCCCGTCGCAGCCGTTGCAGCCGACCGGGACGATGGTGCGTCGGTAGCGCAGGGCGATCTGGGCGACGCCGACGTGCCCCTCCGACAGCCGCTTCGAGCGCGTGCCCTGGGGGAAGATGATGACGTCCAGCCCCTTGGCGAAGGCCTCCTCGTTGAGCGCGACGAACCGCTCGACCATCTTCGCGAACAGTCGATTGATGAAGCTGGCGTAGGACTCGCCCGCGGGGTCGAAGGCGAGGCCGAGCACCTCGCGGCGCCGCTCGAAGACCTCGCGCGGCACGGTGTCGAGCCCGTCGACGTCTTCGTCACCGCCGACGGCCACGCGCTCGATGAGCGTGCGCAGAGCGCGGTACTGCTCCTTCTTCGGGGGGCGTCCGGTGAGGGCGAGGAAGTCTTTGGCGATGAGGTAGCCGCGTGAGACCGTGGGGATGTTGTTGGTCATCTCCATGAACCACGCCAGCAGGTCGTTCTCGTAGTACTTGCCCTTGACCCACGTGGCCGTGAACCGTCCGATCTGCCGCCACAGCGTGTACTGGAACGGCCAGTAGTTGTACCGGTCGGTGTGGTTCATCGCGAAGATGACGGGGTGATCCGGCAGGTTCTCGACGCCCTCGAGGTCGATGCGCACGCCCGGGACGGCGTTGTAGTTCGGGGCGAGGAAGCCGAGCCCGATCATCCGCTGGACGATGGGTTCGGCGCTGAGCGTGATGTGTTGCATCCGGGGCAGGTCGAGCATGGAGGAGACACCTCGCCTTCGCTGGAGGGGGGGAGCGCGGAGGCTCCTTGCGTGCCACGACACACGACCGCTCAGTGATGCGAAATTCTGACGAGGGCGTCAACCTCTCCCTGGAGTGAGGCGGATGACGGGGGCTCGCTTCATGGGAGACCTTCCGATATCGTTGCGGCGGCGACCTCTAGGCGAGTGCGCCCAGCCTTCGTGTGTGGCGGGTAGCGTTTCTCCATGCACCCCGACCGGTTCGCCCGACGCTCGGTGTAATAATCTTCTTGCAGATCAGGAGCTTCCATGACCGACGACAGCTCGACCGACCGCCGCCGTGACACGCGCCACATCATCCGGGCCCAGGTCGAGTTCGTGCTCGACGGCCGCACGATGGAGGCGACCGCCATCGACATCTCCGAGGACGGGCTGGCGTTCGAGGTGGAGGACGCGCCGACGGTGAGCGTGGCTGTGCGGCTGGAGCAGGGGGAGGTGATGCGTCGGGCCCGGCTGAAGCGGCTGGTGCAGACCGACGAGGGGCGCTATCGGTTCGGGCTGGAGTTCATCGACGCGGACGCCGCGGACGAGGGCTGAGCGGCAGGCCTCACCAGAGCGCGTCGTAGCCGACGGGCCCGAGGTGGGCGTCGATCATCAGCATGACCTGGTCCTCCTGCTGCCAGCGGGCGGCGACGGAGTAGCCGTCGATGCGCGTGCCGGTGTCGGCGATCACGTGCCGGAGCCCGAAGCCGACGAAGACCGGCGCCACGCGGACACCCGCGTCGACGGCAGGCGCGATGTCGACGCCGAGCGCATACGTCTCATCGGTCACGCGCGGGGCGTTGGGGCCCCCGAACAGGTCACGATAACGGGCGAGCGTGTGGAGCTGGAGCCATCGGGTCAGGGGCACGCGTATGTTGAGCTCGAGCTGGAGGTTGTCGAGCAGCCGCTGGCCGAGGTCGACGTCGCCCGTGGCCGCGTGCAGGCCGTAGAGGTCGGCCTGGGCCGAGACGACCGCCCACCGCGGCGAGCCGACGCGGGCCGCTACGCTCGGCGTGAGCACGTGCAGCAGGTCCACACGATAGCTCAACACGTGGGCGCTGGCCTGCACCCCAAACCAGGTCGTGTCGTAGCGCAGCCCCGCCTCGAGCAGATCGAACGCCTCGGCGTCGCCGTCCGGGAAGTCGACGAGCTCGCCCTCCACGACCTTGCCGACGACCTGGAGCGTCCAGCCCTGCTCCGGGTGACCGAGCACCGGCAGCATCCCGTCGAAGAGGCTCACCCGGAAGTTCCAGAGGGCCTCGGCGTCCTCGTCCTCCGGGCTGTAGCGCGAGAACGCCACCCGAACGACCGCGACGCGGCTGAAGTCGAAGAAGACGTCGTCGGACTTGCGCGGCGCCAGGTCCAGCCGCCGCGTGGGGACCGGGCTCGCGATGGGCTCAGCGGGGGGGGGCGAGGGCGGTCCGGGAGGAGGATCGGGGCGAGGCTCGGGATCGGGCGTGGGCGCGTCCACCGGGGGGGCCATGCCGCCGCCGAAGCCTGCGGCGCTGTCGGTGTCCTGGGCGGAGGCGGCCGTGGCCGTGCCGAGGAGCAGGGCCAGCGCGGTGAGCAGCTGGAGGAGGCGATGAAGGGGGGGGCGCGTCATGGAGGCTCCGGCGGACGGTGCGCCGCGCTGGAGGCGTGCGGCGATGGGCTCCTCCACAACGTAGGCGAGCGGCGGACCTTGCACCAGCGCGCCGATCAGGGCGGCGCCGGGCGGTCACTTGCAGGTCAGGCCGCCGGGCGCGCACTGGTGGTCGACGATGGTGTTGCCGTCGGCGACGCTGAAGCAGGTGTAGCCCTCGGCGCAGTCGGCGTCGGTCTGGCAGAGGGTGGTGCAGACGGTCTCGGTGCCGAGGGCGGTGCAGCGGCTGTCAGCGCCGCCGCAGTCCTCGTGCTGGCTGCAGGGCGAGCACAGGACGCCCGGGTCGGCGAAGGGGTTGGCGCGGGGGTTGTCGTCGATGCCGTGGACGCCGTAGATGGGCGTGAACCAGGACTCGCGGTTGAGGTCGCGCAGGAGCTTGCCGTAGGTGGTCGGCTTGAGCTGACCCCGGTCGCTCTGGTTGATGACGGCACCGAGCAGCGCCTTGGTGGCCCGCCCGCGACCCGCCGCGTTCGAGAAGCTGGACGTGGTGATGATGTCCATGTCGACGCGGCCGTTCTTGACCGGCACCGTGTAGAGCGAGTCGGCGATCATGTACGTGTCACACCCGCTCGCCAGGACGACCTGATAGAAGCCGGCCGGGATGTCGAGGAAGGGCAGCTCCGAGTCGTCCAGCTCGCCGGCCTCGGTGACCCGCCAGTTGCCGAGGGCGAAGCCGTAGAGCGGGCCCGCGTGGCCCTCGTAGATGATGATCTGTCGGTCGGTGAAGGCCGCGGCCATCTCCTCCTTCATCTTGCCAGCGAAGGCGGCGGTGGCCGGGTCGCCCTGGCCTGGATGCACGATGCGCGCGGCGACCTCGATCGTCTCGCCCTGGACCTGGATGGTGCGGGTGAGGTCGGGGCTGTCGATGGCGTAGTCCTCGAACTTGCCGACGGGGCTCTTGAAGCCCTGGTCGACGGTCAGCCACCGGTAGACCTCCTTGGCGGTCTGGAGGTCGAAGCGCTCGGTGTTGTAGTCCCAGCCGACGAAGACGCCGATCTGGAGCTTGCCGTTGGCGTGGGCGAGGTGCTCCGGGTTGAACAGCTTGTTGTATTCCAGAAATGCGTCGTTGCTGCGCGGATAGGTGGCGATGGAGAGCTGGAGGGTCTCCTTGACGCCGTTGTAGGTGCCTGGGTCGTATTCGTCCCAGGGCGACCGGCGGTACCACTCCGCGCCCGTCTCGACCTGGGCGAGGGTGGCGTTGTCGATCTCCGGCAGGTCGAGGGTGAAGCACAGGCCCTCGTCACACGAGGTCGTGGGCAGGTTGTCGAGCAGGTCGAGCGGCCCCGAGAGCTCGCTCGTGAAGGTGTAGTCGAACCGGCCGTCGGCGTCCGGGGCGCTCGTCTCGAGGGCCTCGTAGCTGGCCGGCCGCGTCATGGCGGTGAAGCCGCCCCACTTCTCGTTGGCGGCCTCGTGCTTGTCCAGCGTGTACTGATTGAGGAACCACGCGATCGAGCTGTTCTTGAGCCCGATCGACTGGAGCTTGCAGGTCTGCTCGGGGTCGACGCCGTCGGCGTGGGCGGCCATGCAGTCCTCGTCGATGACGGCGAAGGTCTTGCCCTTGATCGTGTACTCCTGCCCGGCGGTGCTGAAGTAGTCGTCCGCCTTGCCGGGGGGCACGATCGTGCTGACGCCGCCAGCGGTGTCGGCCGGGGCGGGCGTCTCGTCGCCGCAGGCGGCCAGGGCCAGGGTGGACAGGATGAGGGTCGCGAGCAGGAGGGTGGTGCGTTTCATGAGGGGCTCCAAACAGGGCACGGGTCCATCTTCAAGTAAGCTGAGGCTGTATAGGGCCAATCGTCGCCAAAGTCCATGATCTCGATCACACCCGGCGCCGTCCCTCACGGCACGAACCCGTTGCGCAGCTCGTTGCCCCGCCCCGTTGGCCACAGCAGACAGTTCTCCCTCGCGCTGCTCACCTCATAGACCTGCACCTGCCTCACCCCATCCTCGCCGTCCTTCAAGCTCACCACGAGCTCGACGGCGCCGTCGCCGTCGACGTCCGCTGCGGTGGGCACGGGCATGGCCCCTCGCCCCGGCAGCGCCACGGTGTGCAGCATGTTCCCGGTCGCGTCGAGCACGACGAGCGCGCCCTTGCCCTCGTCCGGCGAGTAGGTGGTGAAGGCGAGCTCCGGCACGCCGTCCGCCGAGAGGTCGACCACGATGACGCCGCCCGTCAGCACCCGCGCGTCGTCGGTGTACCGCGTCGCCCACAGCGCCGTGGCGCGGGCGTCCACGGCGTGAATCCGGCCATCGAACCCGGCGAACACGAACTCCGGCCCCGGTCGGTCTGGCGCCAGGTCCGCCACGGAGACCTGATTGGTCGCGCCCACCACATTCGTGCCCTCGTAGTCCCACAGCCCCGCCAGGTAGTCCGGCGCATGAAACGGCGCCTGCCACGCCTCCGGCCGCGTCCCGTCGGGGTGGATCACCCACAGCGCGACCCCCTTGAGCCGGTCGCTCTGCGCCGCGTTCTGCACCGAACCCAATACGACCAGCTCACGCCGCCCGTCCCCATCGACGTCCACGATGGCGGGCGCCGAGTTCGTGAAGTGCGCCTGCAGCGCCGTCTCCTCATCCTCCGCCCACCCCTGCTGCGCCAGCGCGTAGTCGTGCAGGAACCGCACGCCCAGGAAGGTGCCTCGCCCCTCGAAGATCGCCGCGGCCTCAAACGCCCGTCCCGTGCCCTCGTGCAGGCTCAGGTAGGCGTTGTCCTGCGTCGCGAACACCTCATCCGCCCCGTCCCCGTCGAGGTCGCCCACCGCGAGGTTCTGGTCGTACCCCCCGGTGACATAACACGCGTCGTCGCAGCCGGCGGCCCCCGTCGTGTTCGGCGGGAACCCCTCCACGACGGTCCCGTCGCCATGCACGGCGATCAAGATGTCCCGCTGCCCGTTCGCCTCCAGCCGGCTCGTCGACACCGCCACCAGCTCCAGCGCCCCATCCCCATCCAGATCCCCCGCCGCCAGCGACCGCAGCTCGTCCTGCCACCGGAACGGGAACCCCCGCACCACCGCACCCCGCGCGTCGAACATCCAGATCGCCTCCCGCGACGCCACCGCCACCTCCAACCCCTCAAGGTCCGGCCGCAGCTCCGCGACGATCGGCGAGGCCCAGATCCGCCCCCCGTCCACCTCCGCCCGATACACCACCTCCCCGTCCAGATGCCACCCCAACACCAGGTTGCCCCGCGTCGCGATGACCTCCTTGATCCCGTCCCCGTCAAGGTCCGCCACCGCCGGCGAGCCGAGCCACGCCTCCTGCCACCGGTCCCCCAACTCCGCCATCAGCGTAGGCTCCGCCACGGCCGCCGTGCCCCCCGCCGCCGCGCAGGTCGGCGCGGGCAGGACGTCGTTGTTGTTGCCGTTGTTGCCGTTGTTGCCGTTGTTGCCGCCGTTGTTGCCGCCGTTGTTGCCGTTGTTGCCGTCGTTGCCTTGCCGGTCGGGGCCGCAGGCGAGCACCGGGAGCAGGGCGAGGGCGACGAGCGGCGGGGCGATGCGGTGGAGACGAGCGAGCGTGACGGGCTTCATGGTGACCTCCGGGGTGGGATGATCATTGTGGCATGGGGGCGGGGTGGCGTCGAGGAGGCTCCCCCGCGGCCGTTCGAGAGCACGGACTCATGTTCACATCTCGGCGGGCAGCGTAACGGTGGGCCTCGGTGGTTCGGGGAAGCTCCCCCGCCGCTGCATCCGCTCGCCTCCGGCTCGCGGGCAGCGGCGACCCCTCGCGAGCGAGGGGTACTCGGGCTCTCTTGAGGTCTGTGACATCCCGGTGGGCGGAGCTCCCCCGAGTCCGCAACCGCTCGGGCTACGCCCTCGCGGGCGGACTCGACCCCTCGTAAACGAGGGGTGATCGGGCCCTCTCGCCGTCCACGGCTTCGGGTTCACGTCTCGAAACATGGTCGGGAATCTCAATCCGAGCAGAGTCCAATCTCCCTGCGATCTCAAGCGCTCAGGTGTTGATGGCGAATGGGCTCTCCCCGTCCTGACCTCCCATGCCGTCCAATGTCCCGACCGTGCCTCGAGACGTGAACCCCTATCCCTGGACCATGAGAGGGCCCGATAACCCTTCGTTTACGAGGGGTCTCCGCTGCCCGCGAGCCCATGGCGAGCGGATGCAGCGGAGGGGGAGCTCTCTCGCATCACCACAACACCACCGTTCGAGCAGCGAACACGAGTCCGTGCGCTCACTCCGCCGGCCTGCGGCATGGGTAGGTTCCGGCCTACGTTCGTTCTCGCTTCGCTCGCCCGTCCTGCGGAGTGAGCTTCGCTCACTCCACCGGCCTGCGGCATGGGTAGGTTCCGGCCTACGTTCGTTCTCGCTTCGCTCGCCCGTCCTGCGGAGTGAGCTTCGCTCACTCCGCCGGCCTGCGGCATGGGTAGGTTCCGGCCTACGTTCGTT
>Ga0100377_1000307_pt1 | contig 41271 bp, 33 predicted proteins | sample CryGeymeta201501_FD_83664 | JGI IMG/M metagenome (GOLD analysis project Ga0100377, IMG submission 83664) | Groundwater microbial communities from Crystal Geyser aquifers in Utah, USA - Crystal Geyser metaG 2015-01 | ecosystem: Environmental > Aquatic > Deep subsurface > Groundwater | place: USA... | reverse complement strand
CTCCGGGGATTCCATGTGTGAGTACAGAGAATCTACCCGGTGGGTTGTCCCTTGTCTAGCGTCAAACAGTTGTAAGTTGTTTATTTTACTACTTGTAATCGTCGTCGAGGACGATCTCCACCCAACGCGGTCTCCAGGTCGCCGCTGTCCCAGCCGCTCTCGCTCGGCAGGACCACCGGGTCGGAGCGGATCTCCCAGGTGCGGCCGCGGTCGCTGGAGAAGGCATAGGCGATGGTGCCGAGCGGGTCGTCCAGCGTGCAGTCGTCGGGGTTGGTCGGGTCCCAGAACAGGCTCCAGGCGTCACCCGTACGGCAGAACAGAGAGGTGAAGAACAGGTGGTAGTTGCCGTCGTCGTCGCGGAGCACGCCAGGGTCGGCGGTGAACAGGGGCCAGCCAGAGTACCCCTGGTCGATGACCGGGTGATCGGCAGGCTCCAGGGCGAAGTCGCCATAGGGCCAGGCGCCGTCGTCACAGCCTGCGAGCAGGGCGACCAGGAGCACGTGCGCGGCCCTGCCGACGGCGTGGGCCTGGACCCGCGGCGTTGGCACGACTGGTGTGTTGACCGCGCCTGGCGTGCGGGGGCGGGCGAGGGCGTGGCGTAAAGCCGGTAGCATGGGGTCCTTTCTCCGAGGGCACCTCGTAGTCGGTCCGACAGGGGGGGGGCGCTGGTCGCTCGGCGGAAGGGACAACCAGGTGGAACGGTACCCGGCGGGTGCAGCCCCCGGCCTCCCGCCGCGCACCTGGATCCGCCGCGGCCCTGGACCCCACCCTCCCCCCCGGGTAAGGCTGCCGCCTCCAGGAGCTCCCGATGCATGCGCGCCCTTCTCTCGCCACCGACCGCTACACCCCCGACACCGCTACTCGGCAGGCGGCCTTCCACGCAGACATCGTGCGCGAGGTGGCCGAGGCGGTCGCGCGGGACACCGTGGTGGTGGTGGGCATGAAGACCAATCCCCACGTCAAGAGCGTGCGGGCCGCCCTGAAGGACGCGGGCATCGCGTTCACCTATCTCGAGTACGGCGGCTACCTCTCGATGTGGAAGCAGCGGCTGGCGATCAAGATGTGGAGCGGCTGGCCCACCTTCCCCCAGGTCTTCATCAGCGGCGTCCTGGTCGGTGGTGGCGACGACTGCGCCGAGCGGGTGCGCTCCGGCGAGCTGGCGAAGTGGATCGCCGAGGGGCCGCCGCGAGCCTGAGGCCTGCTCCGGCCCCCGGCCAGCGAGCCCCCGCTGCAGATGGCATGGTGACCGCGGAGGTGACCATGTCCCGCCGCTCGATCGCAGCAGTCGTCGCCATCGCCGCCTCACTCGGGCTCGGGCTCGGCCCCTCCGCCTGTGGGACCAAGGAGGACACGGGCGGCGACACGGACACCAGCACTTCGGACACCGGCCCTTCGGACACCGGCACCTCGGACACCGGCCCTTCGGACACCGGCACCTCGGACACCGGCCCTTCGGACACCGGCACTTCGGACACCGGCACTTCGGACACCGGCCCTTCGGACACCGGCCGCCCGCTTGCCGCGGGGGAGTGCCGACAGGACGCCGACTGTAGCGGGCCGGAGGAGCGCTGCTTCACCGAAGACGACGACTGGTGCGGCACCTGCCAGGACGCCGTGATCGAGTGCGAGACCAAGGGCGACTGCGATCCGGGCGAGGTGTGTTCGCCAGAGGCCGTGGTCTGCCCCTGCGACCTGGACACGTCCTGGATCTGCGAGCCCGCCTGCACCGAGGACTCCTGCGCAGAAGGCGAGCGCTGCGACCTCGACAGCGGCCTGTGCGAGACGGTGCACTGCACGGACGGGGCCACCTGCGACGTGCCGCACTTCAGCTGTGTCGCCGACGCCCCGGGCTCGGGCTGTGTGCGCGACGCCTGCACCGTCGATAGCGACTGCGGAGACGGCTGGTGTGTCCGTGACCAGTGCTTCGACACGCCCGGCTTCTGCTCGAAGGCGCCGGCCTGACCCTCGCCCCATCCCCAACTCCGCTTGGCGCCGCCCCTCGGCCTGCTTAGCGTCTGGCATGGCTTCTGCCCGTCACCGCCTGCGCGAAGTGTACGCCGCCCTGGACGCGGCGGAGTCCTACCAGGACTGGCTGGCCGCGGCCCGGGAGCACGACGCGCTCAGCGGGGCAGAGGCCTGGCGGGCAGAGGATGCCTCGGAGCACTTCGATGCGGCGGCGCTGCGGCGGAGCGAGGCGCGCCTGCGTGAAATGCGAGAGGCGGGGGACGGCCTGGGCCTGGGCGAGGCCCTGAGCGAGGCGCTGGTCCGGCACCTGGGGGACCTGGCCTCGCCGGACCTGTACGACACGGCCCTGGCCGGGCCCAAGCACCTGGTGCAGGCCTGGCTGGACGAGGTCGAGACGGGCCTGCGCTGGCTGGCCCGGACGCCGATCGCCGGCTTGTCGCCGGTGGACAAGCTGTCCCGCTTCGAGCGGGCCTGGAAGGTCTACGGCCGCTCGGCCCTGCTGCTGTCCGGCGGCGCGACCTGGGGCTTCTTCCACCTGGGCGTGGTCAAGGCGCTCTCCGAGCACGAGCTGCTGCCCGACATCCTCTCTGGCGCCAGCACGGGGGCCATGGTGGCGGCCGGGGTCTGCGTGCGGGATGAGGCCGAGCTGGCCGCACTCTTCGCCGACACCGACGCCATCCGCCTGGACGGCCTGCTGCCGGTGGGGCCGCGCCGCGGCCTGTCCCAGCGGGCTGTGCTCGATCCCGAGCGCCTGTACGCGGTGCTGCGCCACAACGTGGGCGACGCCACCTTCGCCGAGGCCTTCGCCCACAGCGGGCGGGTGCTCAGCATTCCCGTCTCGCCGACCCGCACCCGCCAGAAGCCGCGCCTGCTCAGCTACCTGACGGCCCCCGAGGTGCTGGTGGCCCGGGCGGCCCTGGCATCGAGCGCGCTGCCGGCCCTCTTCCCGCCCGTGGAGCTGGTCGGCCGGGGCCCCGATGGGCGGGAGCGGCCCTACATCCCCGGCGAGCGCTGGGTCGACGGCTCGCTGCACGGCGACCTGCCCAAGTGGCGCCTGGCGCGGCTGCACAACGTCAACCACTTCATCGTCAGCCAGGCCAATCCCCACGTCGTGCCCTTCGTGCGGCACCACGGGCGTCGCGGCCTGCGGCCGGCGGTGGCGGGCCTGGTGGGGGCGACGGTGCGCACCCAGGCCGCCTACGCCACCGACCTGGTGCGCCGCGCCGGGGGGTCTGCTTCGGGTCCCCTGGCCCAGCTGGCCGACCGGGCCTACAACCTGGCCACCCAGGACTACCGCGGCGACATCGACATCCACCCCGAGCTGGACTGGCGGCTGCTGCCCAAGGTGGTGGTGAACCCCTCCCGCGCCGACCTGGCGGCCTTCATCCGCGCGGGGGAGCGAGCGACCTGGCCCCAGCTGGCCCGGATCCACCACCAGACGCGCCTGGGACGGGCCTTCAGCGCCTGCGTGGCGCAGCTGCGCAGCGAGGTGCGTCGGGGCGGGGCGGGCTGAGGGGTGCTCGTGCCTGCCGGACGCCGGCATGAAGCTGCGCACCTCGCCGGCTCAGCCGCCGTAGGTCTTCAGCCACTCCTGGAGCGAGGCGAGCACGGCGTGATCATCCTGGCTGGCGGTCCCGGCCGCGACCTTGGCCTCCAGCCGAGCCACCCAGGCCCGGGTCTTCTCGACGCGGGCCGCCAGCTCGCTGTCCCCAGGCAGCGCAGTGGTCGCGCCTGCCGGCTCCCTGGCCGCTGCCGGCTTCCTGGCCGCTGCCGGCTTCTTCGCACGCTTCGCACTCTTCGCCGGCGGCTTCTTCGCGGCCTTCTCGGCCTTCTTCGCCGGCCGCGCCTGTGGCACCACCTGCAGGACCTCCATCGCCGTGCCCTCGCCCAGCTCCAGCCCGAACAGTCCGGCCAGGTCATCGCTCTGCAGCACCCGCTCCGACGGCGCCGGCGTGGTGCTCAGCCCGCGGCCGGCCTCGGCCACCAGCTCGGCGTGGTCCACCTGGCGCAGCCGGAAGAGCAGCTCGGGCTGCTCGTCCAGGCGAGCGCCGATGCCGTAGAGCGCGGCGGCGACGTGCTTGCACATGTGGGCCCAGTCCGGGCAGGAGCAGGACAGCTGGATCTCGGCGGGGGAGGGGAATAGACCGCTGCGCCGCTGGCAGATGCGCTCCATCACCCCCTTGGACAGCTTGCCCTGGAGCAGCTCGACCAGCGAGTCGATGCTGCCGGCGCAGTCCTTGCGCAGGGCGGCCCAGGTTGCAGGCTCCAGGGGCGCGACCTTGACCGAGACCCGGTACAGCTCCGAGCCCTGGACCTCGGCCTGCACCAGGCCGGGCAGGATCTGCAGGTCGATGATCGAGCCGTTGCGCACATAGGTGCGACCGCGGGGCAGGCGGTTGGCGTAGTCGCTGTAGCTTTCCAGGTGCTCGCACCAGGAACTGCCCCAGAAGCTGTGGGCGATGGTGCGCCCCTCGATGTGTACCGGCGCCAGCTCCTCTCCGGCCTTCTGCCGCCTGCGGACCTCGGCGGTGGCCTGGCGCCGGCGCTCGGCGACCGGCACATAGCGGCGCCAACCATATCTGTCGTAGCTCATGTGCGTCTCACTCCCCGGTCGCGGCGTTCAGGTCGAGGGCGACCAGCTTTAGCAGGTCTGCATCGCTGAGTGCTGCCAGATCCAGCTCCTGGCCGCCCTCCAGCAGCTCGCGGGACAAGGCCCGCTTGGACTCGATGAGCTGGTCGATGGTGTCCTCGACGGTGCCCCGGCACACGAACTTGTGGACCAGGACGTTCCTGTGCTGGCCGATGCGGTAGGCGCGGTCGGTGGCCTGCTCCTCGACCGCGGGGTTCCACCACCGGTCGAAGTGCACCACGTGGGACGCCGCCGTCAGGTTGAGCCCCGCACCGCCCGCCTTCAGCGAGAGCACGAAGAAGGGCACGGTCTCGTCCTGCTGGAAGCGGGTGACCAGCTCCTGGCGCTTGCGCACCGAGGTGGCGCCGTGCAGGGCCAGGCCGGGGCGCCCGAAGATGCCTCCCAGGAAGCCCTGGAGGGGCTCGATGATCTCGCGGAACTGGGTGAAGACCAGGATCTTCTCCTGCCGGGAGGCCACGACCTCGCAGATCTCCCGCAGGCGCGCCCACTTGCCACTGTCCGCCTCTGCCCAGGCGCCGTCCCCCAGCCACTGCGAGGGGTGGTTGCAGATCTGCTTCATGCGCATGAGCGTCGCCAGCACCAGGCCGCGGCGGCCGATGCCCTCGGCACCCTCCAGCCTGCTGGCCAGGTCCGAGACGGTCTCGGCGTACAGGGCCACCTGGCGGCGGCTCAGCGAACAGAAGGCGCGCAGCTCGGTCTTGTCGGGCAGATCGGCGATGATGCTGCGATCGGACTTGAGCCGGCGCAGGATGTACGGTCGGACCAGCTCCCGCAGCGGTCCGTAGCCTTGAGACGAGCGGGCATCGGACAGGCGCTTGACGTAGGCCGTAAACGCGCGCCCGGAGCCCAGCAGGCCCGGGTTGAGGAAGTCGAAGATCGACCAGAGATCCGACAGCCGGTTCTCGACCGGCGTGCCGGTCAGGGCGATGCGGGCCCGCGCCCGCAGGCCCTTGGCGGCGCGGGTCTGGCGGGCCCCGGGGTTCTTGATGGCCTGGGCCTCGTCGAGCACGACCAGGTCCCAAGCGATGGCGGTGGCCCAGGGTTGGCGCAGCAGGCTGCCGTAGGTGGTGATGACCAGGTCCTGGGCGCCCAGCCGGGTCGCGTCCAGGGCCCGCACCTGGGCGGCGGGCATGGCGGAGGGATGGGCGACCAGCACCCGCAGCGTCGGGGCGAAGCGGCGGGCCTCGGCGGCCCAGTTGGCCAGCAGCGAGGCCGGCGCCACCAGCAGGCAGGGACCGCCGGCGCCGTCGGCCTGGCGGGACAGCAGCAGGGCCAGGACCTGCACGGTCTTGCCCAGGCCCATGTCGTCGGCCAGGCAAGCGCCCAGGCCCAGGCCCGTCACCAGGCTCAGCCAGCGCAGGCCGACGGCCTGGTAGGGCCGCAGGGTCCCTTGCAGCCCCGGCGTCGTCTCCTGCAGGGCAGCGCGCTGGGGTGAGCGCAGATCCCGCAGCACCTGGGCCAGCCAGGGGCCACCCACCACGGCCGACCAGTCGGGATCGGCGGCCTGGGCGGTGCCGGGCCCGAGTTCGGCGCCGGCGACCAGGCGCATGGCCTCGGCGAAGGGCAGGCCGTGCTCGCGGGCCAGCGCCTCGATGCGCTCAAAGCGGTCCAGGGCCCGGCGCAGGCGGTCGGCGTCGACCTCGACCCACTGTCCACGCACCAGGGCCAGGCCGCTGCTCTCCTGCAGGATGGCGCGCACCTCCTCGGCGCTGAGCCTCTCCTCCCCCAGCGTGAGCGACACCTCGAAGTCCAGCAGGGCCGCCGTGCCCAGGGCCGAGGGGACCTTGCCCCCGACCGTCGCCGTGACCCGGGGCCGGGCCGGCCGACCGCCGCCCCAGGCCGCGGGCATGCGCACCACCACGCCGGCCCGCTCGAGCGCCGGGGTGTCGGCGAGCAGGCGCGCTGCCTCGGCCGCCGACCAGCGCAGGGGGTGGAAGACCTCGCCACTGTCGACGATGGCGGCCAGCCAGGGCAGCTCGGCCGCGGCCCGCTGCACGGGCTGGAGCAGGGCCAGCAGGCGGTCGCGGCTGGCAGCGTCGGCGTAGGCCTGCAGGGCCTTTCCCAGGGGCAGGTGCTGGGGAGCGCCGTGGGCCGACAGGCCGTGGGTCCAGGTCGCCATGAAGGCGAAGGGCGAGGCCGGGTCCCGACGATTCTCGGCCAGGTTGAAGTGGACCCGGCCCACCACGTGCCAGGCGGGGTTCAGCGAGGCCAGCAGCGCCTGCAGCGAGCTGCCGTCCGCCAGCCGGGCGGCCACGGTGCCGTCCAGCTCCTGCCACAACCCGGTCAGGACCTCGACCGACAGGTACTCGGCGCCCTCCATCGGCGGGGCGCGGTCCACCATCGCGGACAGGACCTGCTCGTCCGGCGGCGCCAGGGGCTGGTGCCCGCCCTCCCCCCCGGCCCGGGTGCACAGCGCCGTGACGTAGCGGGCCGCCAGGTCACGCCACCAGCGCCACGCGGCCGGCAAGGCCTGGTCTACCTCGCCGGCGCCCAGCTGCAGCAGCCCTGGCCCGGCTCCATCGAGGAAGGCCGCCTGCAGCCGCTCGGTGAGGGCCGGTGCCACCGTCGGCGCGTCCAGGACCTGCACCGCCCGAAGTCGGCCGAGGGGGGTCAGGCTGGGAGCGAGCGGGCGCGAGGGCATGGCGGCGGACCTAACGCGAGGCTGGGGCGGGCGTGCTGGAGCGCCGGTCGGCGTGCGTCACGGTGGCTGCGACGACTCGCCCGCGGGGCCATGGCAGGGCGGTGTCTATCGACCGGGAACAGGGTGGCGGTGCGTGCCGCCAGCGCCATCCTCCCCCTCACGGGCGGGTCCCCGCGGCACCCTGGAGTCGCCATGAGACGCCTGAGCCACGCCTTCCGCAGCCTCCGCCAGCCTCACCTCACCTCACCAGCGCCTGGCTGCCGGCGCTCCTGTTCCTGGTGGGAGCCGGCTGCACTGCACCCACCGACACGTTGTCCTCGGCGGTCGAGGGCCAGGCGGCGCGTCGCCCCGTTGGAGATCCCGCGGTGCTCGACGCCGACGAGACGGCCGACCTGCTGTATATGCGCGAAGAGGAGAAGCTGGCCCATGATGAGTACCTGACCCTCTACGACGTGCACGGGCTCAAGATCCACAAGCAGATCGCCAAGGCCGAACAGAAGCACACCGACGCGGTCGCGGGGCAGCTGTCGTACTACGGCCTGGAAGATCCGGTGGTGGACGACTCCGTCGGCGCCTTCGTCAACCTGACCCTCGACGGGCTGTATGACGCGCTGGTGGCCTGGGGCACGACCTCCCCGGTCGACGCTCTCCGGGTCGGCGCCACCATCGAGGACCTCGACATGGTCGACCTCGCCCGGGCCATCTCGCACACGGATGAGGAGTCCATCAACGACGTCTACAGCTCGCTGCTCTGTGGCTCGCGCAACCACCTGCGGGCCTTCGTGGGCGTGCTGGACACCTACGGCGAGACCTACGAAGCGACCTACATGGACCCCGATGACATGGCGGAGATCCTCGCCACGGAGCACGAGCGCTGCGGCTGAGGTGGCTCGATGAGGGGGGTACAGCGTGCCGTCGCGGACCGCCCCCTGACACAGATCGACGCCGGGGTGGCTCTACAAAGAGCCCGGACTCCAGGAGCGCCCGTGACCACCTCTCCCACTGAGCTGCTGAGCGCCGTGCTGCCCGTGCTGGCCGGCGGCGTCGGCGGCTACCTCTGGCACCGCCTCGTCGGCTGCCGCACCGGGAGCTGCCCCCTCACGGCGAACCCCTGGATCAGCACCGCCTATGGGGCCTTCGTGGGCCTCATGATCGCGGGAGGGCATCGATAGCGCGCGCCGGAAGGGGCGGCCGTGCCGCGTCCGCTCAGGGCGTGGGCCAGCAGCGGCGGTGGTGATCGACGATCTGCCGGGCGGCCTCGACCCACTCCAGGGGCAGGTCGGGCAGGGCGGTGTCGGCGTCGATCACCCGGTCCGGCACCGGCCCGACCGGGGCCAGCAGGTCCGCGGTGAGGTCAGCCGGCAGGAATTCCCGGGCCTCGGGCTGGCCCAGCCGGGCCGCCGAGCCGATGGCGGCCAGGGCGAGCACGTAGGCCTGGCGCTCGGCCATGCGCTCGGGATCGGGCGCGTCGTCCATGTAGAGGGCGCTGAAGCGCTCGCGGCCCCAGGCGTACAGGGCCGGCGGGTAGCCGGCGTCGGCGGCCTCTTGGAGGGCCTGCAGGCCCCACAGGTAGTCCCAGCCCACCGGGTGCTCTCCCACCATGGAGCCGGCGATCAGCGCCTGTCCCTGGGCCATGCGCTGGGCCGGGTTCGCGGCCCCCCGCGGGCAGTCCGGCGGCAAGGCAGCCGGGTCCCCGACGGGCGCAGCCGGGCTCCCGACGGGCGCAGCCGGGCTCGCATGCGGTGCGCAGGAGAGCAGGAGGGGGAGTAGGAGGAGGGGCGTGGCCGGGTGGCTGTTCATGGACCCTGCCTATCCATCGCCCGACCGCGGCGCCGGCAGCGCGATGCCTTCGCCCGAGCGACCGCCGCGCCTCTTCCCGGACCCCGACATGGCTCGCCTGCTGCCCTTGTTCCTCCCGGCCCTGCTCCTCCCGGCCCTGCTCCTCCCGGCCCTCCTCCTGGTGCCGGCTGCGCAGGCCGCGCCTGGCCTGCGTGGCCACCAGGCTGCGCCTGCTGCACCCGCCACGTCTGCTGCGCCCGCCGCGCCCGCCACGCCCCCGGTCGCCCACGCCCAGGCGGCCCTCCTGCTGCAAGGCTTCGACCTGGTTTGGGAGCGCCGGCCCCACCGCCTGCGGGTGCTGGGCGTCGGGGCCCTCGCCAGCTCCCCGGACGCCTCGGCGCCGGCCGGCATCCTGTGGGCCGAGGTCCAGGGGGGCACCTGGGCCTCGGGCGCGGCGGCTTCGGACCAGCCGACCCTGTCCATGCACTACGCCGGTCTGCGCAGCGACCAGCGGCCCCTGCTCCTGGGCTCCACCACCTTGGACATCAGCGGCAACGCCAACGGCGACCCCACGGGGCGGGTGCCCGCCGCCGCCCAGGCCCATGTGCGGGTGGATGGCGTGGACACCGACAGCGCCGCCGTCTGGCTGCGCGGCTTCCGCATCACCACCGCGGCCGACCACCCGGTCGGCTACACGATCCATGCCCTCACCATCGACACGGGCGAGCCCCGGGTCGTCGCCGGAGGCCTGGAATTCGACGTCTCGGTCCTGGTCGAGGCCGCGCCCGTGCCCGACCGCGAGCAGTCCCTGGCGGCCTACGGCGCCCGGGTCCAGGTCGACTGGGTCGCGGTGCCCTCGTCCGCGGACCGCCTGCAGCGGGTGCGGGTGGGCCGGACCCAGGACAACGGCCTGGCCCTGGCGGCGACGGCCCAGGGGGTCAGCATCCTGAACGCGCCGGCGCAGTGGGAGGTCCAGGCCCCCCAGGTGGTCGCCGGCCTGAGCGGCTTCCAGGTCCACCTCCAGGAGGAGGGGCGCATCGACGGTCGTTACTGTCGGGCGCTCACCATGGACCTGGCCGACGACCGCTACGACCCGGTCCTGGGGCGCTGGATGGGCCTGGTCGGCCTGCGCTTCGCCAACGCCGGGCAGGTCACGCGGCCGGTCCGGGCCGACCTGGAGGCGCGGGTGACGGCCCTGGCCCTGCGTCCGGGAGAGTCCGCCTGGAGCGGGCGCTGGCAGTCGGGCCTGGACGGACCGGGTGAGGCCCAGGTCAGCTACCCGGGAGCCGCGCCCTGAGGCGCGAGCGTGGTGGCGCGGGGTGATATGGGCCCCTGGCTGCCCACACCTGGCCCTGGACTCCGCGCCATGCCCCCTTTCCTCCCCCTGCCGCTCGCGCTCCTGCTTGGCGCCTGTGGTGTCGTCGCACCCGGTGGCGCCGGCGCCCTGCCCGAACACGCCCAGGACCCCTGGCCCGACGCCCCCGACGCACCGCGCGTGCAGATCGTCGGCGATCTCAGCGACGGCGCCAGCGGGAAGATGCGCATCACCATGCACTTCATGGGCCTGAGCGACGCCATGGACAGCTTCACGCCCGGCGGTCGCCCGCCCGAGCTGGAGTACTCCGACGTCCAGTTCTTCGACGCCTCCGGAAGCTCCATCGGCAGCAGCCACAAGGGCCGCACCTGGACGCCCTCGGGCCTGCACCGGGACGAGCTCTACGTGCAGTACCAGGTGGAGCCGGGCGGCGACGGGCGCCACGGCCAGCAGGGCCTGGTGACGGCGGACTGGGCCTCCTTCGACGGCCGGGTCTTCTTCCTGCCCGATGGCGGCGGCGGCCTGCGAGCCGGCCGGCTTCGCTTCGACGCCCCCCAGGGCTGGACCACCGCCAGCGCCCTGCACGAGCAAGACGGCTGGCTGCTCGCTGACGTCTACGGCCCGGACCGGGTGCTCGACGCCCTGGGCAAGAGCTGCTTCGGCGTGGGCCCCTTCGTCTCCCAGACCCGCCAGTTCGGCAACACCGAGGCGCGCGTCTTCACCCTGGGCACCTGGCCCGAGGGCGACCGCCAGGCCCTGAGCCGGGACACCCTGTCCATCTTCGGGTGGTTCTACCGGACCTACGGCTTCGACCCGGGCTTCCCCATGGCCTGGGTCTGGACCCCGAACCACGACGGCAAGCGTGTCTACGGCGGCTCCTCGGCCAACGGCACCTGCTTCGAGCAGCCGCGCCCCAACACCCGGGCCTGGCAGCTCATGGCCCACCGGATCGGCCACTCGATCAACGAGTACCCGCCCTCGGGCATGCACATGCGTGACGAGCGCGACGCCTGGTTCACCGAGGGCTGGGCCTCCTTCGTCGAGCTCGAGGGCACCGTCGGCTCCGGCGTCGCCGCCTCGGCCCCCCGCTGGAACAGCCTGTACGCGACCTACCACAAGACCCGGCGCGACACGCCCGAGCGCGACATGCCCCTCGCGATCGAGCTCACCGCCCGCGGCGACACCAAGGAGTTCATCCACTACTGGAAGTGCCCCATGGTGGTGGAGCTGCTCAAGGACTGGATCGCCCGCCGCTATGGCAAGGACCTCAACGTCTTCATGGCCCAGATGGTGCCGCGCTACGGCGGCTACCAGGCTCCCTTCCCGGTCAAGGAGGAGCTGGAGGCCTTCGTCGGCGCCCCCCTCGACGACTTCTGGACCCTGTTCATCGACCGCGAGGGGGATCTGTACCCGGTCTGGGACGAGGCCCTGACGCCGGGTCTGCGCGCGGCGGCCCAGCAGCCCGGAGCGGCGACGGTGAACGGACGCGCGGTGTCGGGGGAGTACCTGCACTACCTGGCCGAGTCCGGCGACTTCGCCCGCTACGGCGACATCAAGGCCTTCCTGGAGCAGGAGGAGGCGCGCCGGATCCAGCTCGACCAGGCGGGGATCCAGCTCCTGCCGCCCAAGCTCGAACAGGTCCGGACGGGCTTCCCGCCCGAGACCCGCTACGCCCTGGCCCGCACCGAGGCCGCCTACCCGGGCCTGAACACGGCCCCGTCGCTGCCCGGGGGGGAGCTGGTGCTCGACGAGAGCACTCCGGACGGGCGGGTCTTCGCCCAGCTCCTGGCGGACGAGGCCACCTACGAGCACAGCATGGCGGGCACGGGGATCCAGGTCCTCGCCGTCCAGGCCAAGGCCAAGGGAGAGAACGGAGAGGACGGGGACAAGTTCGACAAGGACCCGGTCCTGACCTTCACCGACAGCGAGACCGTGCGCTTGCAGGCGGTCTGGGCCTGGAAGCCGGGCTCGGCCGGCGTGGCGGCGCGGCGGGGAGATGAGCTCACCGACCAGCGCACCGTCACCATCGCGCCCGCCTGGACCCAGTCCTGGTCTGTCTTTGAGCCCCGTCGGCGGCCCAAGGGCGACGGCATCGTCACCTTCCAGGTCACCGCCGACGGCCACAGCCCGGTCTTCCGCAGCTTCTGGCAGCGAGGGTCCTGAGCATGTCCCAGCCGCAGCCGCAGCCGCAGCCGCAGCCGCAGCCGCAGCCGCAGCCGCAGCCGCCGTCGCAACCGCAGGGGGCCCAGACCGGGCCGGGCCGCCGGGAGCAGTGGTTCTACTGGTTGCTCTTCGGCGGACTGTTCGCGCTGGTGACCGGCCTGGTCATCACCTACGAGCTGCAGCCCACGCTGAAGCCCAGCCCGCTGCTGCCCTTCGGCAACGGGCGGGTCTCGATACGCCAGAACCTCATCGTCTACGGGGTGTTGTGCTCCCTGTCCATCCTGGCCTTGCTGGCCTGGACCTGGCTGCGGCGCGGGGGCCGCCAGCGGGGCCGGGGCCTGCGGACCACGGCCCAGGTCCTGCTGACGGTCCTCACCTTCTCCGCCGGCTTCAACTACTTCTACGGACAGCATGGTCTGTCCACGACCATCTTCGCCCACCGCTGGGACACCTTCCACTACCTGCTGGGCCCCCGGTACTACAACGAGGTCGACTACGCCGACCTCTACGCCTGCGCGGTAGAGGATCTGTCGACCCGGGACGTGCCCGACGCGACACCGGTCCGGGACCTGTCGACCTACCGCATGACCACGGCCGGCGAGCTGCGCAAGGAGCAGCGCTGCAAGGACAACTTCAGCCCCGAGCGCCGGGAGCGCTGGCGCAAGGACCTGGAGATCTACACCTGGGGGGACGGCCGGGGGACCCTGCGCTCGGCCCTGGGGGACCGTGGCTTCAACGGCACGCCCTTCCAGACGGCCATCGCCCAGGCCGTGGCCGACCGGGCGCCCTTGACCTTCGCCACCCACAACCTCTCGCCTCTCATCGACGTCGCCTTGCTCTGCACCATGATGGGTGGCGTCACGGCGGCCTTCGGCTGGCGGATCGGCCTGCTCTTCGCGCTGTTCTTCTTCACGGACGCGGCCGACCGCTGGGCGATCATCGGCGGCTCCTTCTTCCGCTACCCGTGGATGGCCACCCTGGGCCTGGGCATCGCGGCCCTGCAGCGCAAGCGCTACGGCCTGGCCGGCGTGCTGCTCACCCTGTCCTCGCTGCTCAACGTCTTCCCCTTCGTGTTCTCGGTCGGCGTGCTCGTCCGCGCCATGGTCCTGTGGATCCGCGAGCGTCGCTTGCTGCCGCGCTACCGCCGCTTCCTGGCTGCCGCTGCCGTCACGGGGGTGCTGGGCCTGGGGATCGGCGCCATGCCGGCCCGTGGGGTCGGCAACTACGTGAGCTGGTACCACGACATGGAGCTGCACGGGGTCGAGCGCTTCCAGGGCTTCGGCACCGGCCTGAAGTTCCCCTTTATCTTCCGCGGCGGCACCAACGCCAAGAACGACAACGTCTCCGAGCGCACCCGCAAGAAGTGGTTCCACCAGGTCCGTCCGTTCTTCTACGTCCTGGCGGCCGGCGTGCTGAGCCTGGCGGGCGCCTTCGCGGCCCGCACGGAAGATGACGTCGAGGCCGCGACGGTCCTGGGCTTCACGCTGTTCTTCACGCTGCTGGGAACGGTGGGCTACTACTTCGCTGCCGCGGCCGTCATGGTCCTGGCATTCCATCGGCGGGCGGGCACACGGGGGGGCAAGCTGCTCCTGGCGGGTTTCTTCCTCACCAGCCTGCTCGCCCACATCGCCCTGTACCCGAACATCTACTACCGCTTCGTCTACAATACGGTCCTGTCGACCGGCTGGTCGGTGTGGCTCATCGGCCTGCTCGTCTGGCTGGCAGCAAAGGAGCGGGTGTTCAGCCTGAGCTCCTGGCGGCGTCCCCCCGCCAACTGAACCTGCCAACTGCAGCCCTCACGGAGAGCCTGTGCGCGCCCTGGTTGTCCCGTCGCTGGTCCCCCTGATGGTCCCCCTGTTGCTCCCCCTGCTGGTCCTCGGCTGCAGCGCGCTGTGGGGCGGCGAATTCGGTCACGATCCCGACGCGGTCACCCAGGCCCTGCTCACCGTGCCGGACCGGGTGGGCAACGGCCAGCTCTCCGTGTTCGGTCTGTACGGCCCCGGTGAGGCCCTGCCCTACACCGGCCAGCGGCTGGTGGTCCTGGCCAAGGGCGCCACGCGCTGCACCGACGAGCAGGTGGGCGCCCTGTGCATCGAGTCGGGGCGGATCCGGCGCGAGCTGGGGGGCTCGGTCGAGATCCGCTGCATCGGCGACCAGGACCCCGAACCCAGCGACAGCCGCGGCTGCAAGGACGGAGAGGAGCGATGAAGAGACTTCGCCACGGGGCAGCCCTGCGCCGGCGCGCGCTGGCAGCGGCCCCCCTGCTCGGCCTGGTGCTGGGCGCTGCCCCGGCCCATGCGGCCCCGCTCAACCCCTGGGGCGCCCCCGTGGGCCGGGGGGTCGTGGCCCTCACCCCCTTCCTCTTCGTGGACCAGCAGCCCCTCTTCTCTCCCCTGCTCTACGTCCAGGTCGGGGCGACCGACCGCTTCGAGGTCCTGGCCGGCGCGGGCGCCAGCCTGGGCCGCAACAGCAGCAGCTTCGACGGCGTCGAGTTCATGCCGCGCCTGTTCTTCACCGACAGCACCGGGCTCGCCCTGCACCTGTCGTGGAGCCCGGGCAGCGACCCCGTGACCGCCCCCGAGCTGCACGGCGCATATGACCTGGGGGCGCTGCAGCTCACCATGAACCTGGGCTGGGGGCCCTCGCTGGGCCAGGCCGGCTTCCAGCCCGGCACCGTCTATGCCCTGGTGGCGCCCGAGCTCACCCTCGCGGGCAGCACCTCGGTCTTCCTGGAGATCGACCCGACCTGGGACCTGGCCGCCGGCGCCGGCCCGGCGGGGCAGCGCTTCTCCCTGGAGCTGGTGCCCGGGCTCAGCACCGCCATCGCCGACACGCACTACCTGTGCTTCGGCCTGGGCGTGCCCGTCGCGCCCGACCTTCACGCCCGCGACCTGTACCTGGGCGCCTGGTACTCGATCGCCTTCGGCGGGGCCTGAGGCCGCTGTGGGGCGACCCTGCGGTCGCCACTTGCCCGATGGCCGCCAGCGTATAACCCTTCTCCAAGGTGTGCGCGGTCGTACAGGTGTGCCACCCAGGAGCTCCCTTTCATGGTGCCCGACCGCTGGTACGTGATCCTGGAGGCCCGCGAGGGCCCTCGGGGAAGCCGCCCGATCGGCGTGGTGCGCCTGGGGCAGCGGCTGGTGCTCTGGCGGGACGCCCAGGGCGCCTTGTGCTGCGCGGGGGACGACTGTCCCCACCGCGGGGCCGCCCTGAGCCTGGGCCGCGTGGTCGAGGGCTGCGTCGAGTGCCCCTTCCACGGCTTCCGCTTCGACAGCCATGGACAGTGCACCGCCATCCCGGCCCATGGAGAGGACCGCCCCATCCCGCGCAGCATGCGCACCCGGACCTTCCCCGTGCGGGAGGAGCACGGCTTCGTCTGGTTGTGGTTCGGGGAGCCCCGCGAGACGCTGCCCGACGTGCCCTGGTTCCAGGAGTTGGACGACCGCTACGTGCAGGCCGGCTTCGCCGACGACTGGGGCACCCACTACACGCGGGCGGTCGAGAACCAGCTCGACTTCACGCACCTGCCGTTCGCCCACCGCAGCACCATCGGCCGCGGCGTTCCCGAGCGCCTGGAAGTCCAGACCGAGGTCGACGGGGACCGGATCCTCGTGCGCTACGACCCGCGCACCTACGACGCTGGGGACTTCATGGTCGAGCTCATCGCCCCGAACCTCTGGCGCAACCGGCTGGGTCCCGGGGTGTGGGCGGTGGCGGCCTTCGTCCCCGTCGATGCCGAGCACACCCGCTTGTACCTGCGCTTCTACCAGCGCTACCTGACGCTCCCTGGCCTGGGCTGGCTGGTGTGCCAGGCCGCCAACTTGTTCAACCGGGTGATCCTGAGGCAGGACAAGCGCATCGTCCTGACCCAGCGGCCGCGAGAGACCGATCTGCGCATGGGCGAGATCCTGCTCCCTTCGGACCGGCCGATCATCGAGTGGCGCCGCTGGCGGGAGCGAAACCTGGGCCTCCGCCCGGGCGATGCCGCCGACCAGCCGGCGGCCCGGTGATGCGCGGCCCTCCCCTGCTCGCCCTGGCGCTCACCGGCTTGCTGGCGGGCTCTGCCTCCGCGCGCGCCGCGTCCATCGACCTCGAGATCACCGGGGTCGAGGTCGATGGAGCGCCGGTCATCGTCGGCCTATTCGACAGCGCGAGCGCCTTCCCCCACGCAGAGCGGGCCGCACGCACCGTGACTCTCCCTGCCTCGCAGTCCACCCTGCGCGTCCACGTCGACGACCTCGCCCCCGGAAGCTGGGGCGTCACCGTCCACCACGACCAGAATGGCGACGGCAAGCTCAACTTCCGCTGGTTCCCGCCCGGCCCGTCCGAGGGGACGAGCGCCTCCTGTCCCCGTCGACCGCTGGCGATGCCCACCTGGGGAAGCTGCTCCTTCGCCCTGACCGAGGGGGGGGCCCTCACCCAGCTCGTGATCTGGTACTGACGGTCCTGGCGCTCGTTGCCCCTCCCCGCCGGCTGCGTCACTCCGCCTCGCGCCAGCGTGGCGGCCGTGCCTAGCTTCCTCAAATGGCGACCCAGATCCCAGCCCGGGCCACCTCGAACAGCTCCTCCCTCGGCCCCGGTCTCTCCGACCTGCGGACCCAGGAGCTGCTCGACGCGGTCATGTCCACCATGCCCGACGGCCTGTTCACCGTGGATCCGCGCGGTCGGATCACCTCGTGGAACGTCGCGATGGAGGAGATCACCGGCTACAGCGCAGCCGAGGCCCTGGGCCAGAGCTGCGCCTTCCTGGAGGGGGACGCCTGCGCCACCGGCTGCGAACATCGCGACGGGCCCGGCTGTGCCCCCTTCACCGCGGCCGAGGTGCGGCGGCGTCGCTGCACCATCCGGCACCGGGACGGCAGCCGCGTCGAGGTCCTCAAGAACGCCCGCGCGCTGCGGGCTCCGGACGGCTCGGTCCTGGGCGCTGTCGAGACGGTCACGGACATCAGCCTCCAGGTCAGCCTGGAGGCCGAGGTGGCCCGCCTGCGGTACCGCACGCCGCGCACGACGGGCTTCGCGGGGCTGATCGGTCGTGAGCCCCCCATGCAGCGCCTCTTCGACCTGCTGGAGCTGGCCGCGCAGAGCGCCTCCTCGGTCCTGGTCGAGGGCGAGACGGGCACGGGCAAGGAGCTGGTCGCGGCGGCCATCCACAAGGCCAGCCCCCGCGCCCACGGGCCCCTGGTGCGGGTCTCCTGCGCCGCGCTCTCCGAGGGGCTGCTGGAGAGCGAGCTCTTCGGCCATGTGCGTGGCGCCTTCACCGGCGCCGTCAGCAGCCGCGAGGGGCGCTTCGAGGCGGCCAGCGGCGGAACCCTGGTCCTCGACGAGATCGGCGACGTCTCGCTCAACGTCCAGACCAAGCTGCTGCGGGTCCTCCAGGAGCAGGAGGTCGAGCGGGTCGGCAGCAACCACTCGGTCCACATCGACATCCGCGTGGTGGCCTCCACCAACCGTGACCTGCTGGCCCTGTGCGACGAGGGGCGCTTCCGGCGCGACCTGTACTACCGGCTGGCCGTCATCCCGGTCCGCGTGCCGCCCCTCCGCGAGCGACGCGGCGACATCCCGCTGCTGGTCGAGCACTTCGTCGCGCGCTTGAACCAGGCCCAGGGGCGCCAGGTCAAGGGCCTGACACCCGGGGCCATGGCGCGCCTGGTCGGCTCGCCCTGGCCCGGCAATGTGCGCGAGCTGGAGCACGCCGTCGAGTACGCCTTCGTCGTCACCCGCGGCGACGTCATCGACGAGGGAGCCCTGCCCGCCGCGCTCATCGAGGCCCCCGAAGCCCGCGGAGCCCGGGACCCGGCCATGGTCCTCGGCCCAAGGGCATCGACGGAGGCCCAGGGGCGCCCCCAGGCGGCGGAGATCCTGGCCGCCTTGCAGGTGGAGGGGGGGCACCGCGCCGCCACGGCCCGGCGCCTGGGGGTGAGCCGCATGACCCTGTGGAAGTGGATGCGGGACCTGGAGCTGGAGTGGCCGCCCGCCGCAGCGGACGGCCCCTCGCAGCCCGGCCTCAGCGGAAGGCGGTGATGCCACCGGTTCCGTCCGCGACGTAGACGCGGCCCTGGGACAGCGCGACCGAGGTGGCCTCGCCGACGGTGTCAGCCACGTCGACCAGCGCGGGTGCGCCCGGGTCCGTCCAGTCCAGGACCCAGACCCCTGCGGCGCCGGCCGCGATGTAGAACCGGAGCTGACCGTCGATGAGCAGCGGCTCCATGTACAGGGCCTCGAAGTCGGCGGTCTCGTAGCCGGGGAAGTCGGTCAGCTTGGACTGCGCCAGGGCCTGGGGGCGGTAGTCGGGCCCGTCCCGCTCCCAGATGTCCGTCGGGTCGACGCCTTCAGGCAGCGGCGCGATGAGCTCGGCCGCCGAGTAGGCCACGACGCCGAAGCTCGAGTAGCTGTAGTACACGACGTCGCCGATGGCGTGCACATCGACGCAGCGACCATCCGCCTTGCCGACCGTGTCGTCCTCCATCTTGATGGGCTCGAAGAGCTTGATCAGGCGCATGTTGGCCGGGTCGGAGGCGTCCACGACTGCCACGCCGTAGGGGCCCGCGGCCACGAAGGCGTAGCGGATGGCCGTGTCGGGGTCACGCCACAGGTCGATGCCGGTGGCGCGGCCGAGGTAGGGCTTGCCGCTGGTGTCGCCCAGGTTGCCGACCACGAAACCGCTGCTCATGTCACTCGGGTCCTTGCGGAGATCGTAGACGGTCAGCCCGTTGGTGCCGTCGGCGACGAAGGCGTAGCTCCCGTCCAGGGCCAGGTCATAGGCATGATCCTGCCCCCTGATGGAGTCCACGCGCCCGAAGGTGCCGTTGTGCTCGTACAGATCGCTGGCCTGGGGCTGCAGCAGGACCGGGGCCCCGACCACCCCTCGCCCGCCCTCGACCGCCGTCACGTCGACCCGGCGCAGGCCCAGGCTCTGGGACAGCGAGAAGGCGACGGGCTCGACGGGGTGGTAGGCCACGACTGAGGCGTGGGGCGTCGGGTACACGGTCACACCGTCTACGCTCTCGGGGTACTCGTCCTGGAGGGTGTTGGCGACCAGGTGCAGCTCATCCAGGGGGGCACCGTCCGGGCCGGCGATCTGCCAGGCGGACATGCCGTGGGGGCCGTCACCGACGTACAGGTAGCGGCCCGAGACCGCCACGCCCGCGGTGTGACCGATGTTGATCGCCTGGGTCGGGCTGCCGTCGGCGGCGGCGCCGATCTCGTCGGTGGTCGGGTAGGCCACCGGCACCGCGTAGCGGTCGGCCGCAGCGGCGGCGGACAGGTCCAGGATGTCCAGGCCGATCAGGCCGCCTGCGCCCGTCGCCTGCAGGATGTCGATCTGGCCCGCGGCCTCGGCGTCGGCACCGTCCAGGAGCTGGACCGGGCCGCCGTGGCCGGTGATCTCGCCGGTGGCCAGCAGGCAGGGGGCCTCGAAGATCCAGGTCGGCAGCGACTCGTTGTCCAACGGGTCGTAGGGGGACATGTCGTAGCTGGTGACGAACTCGTAGTCCGGCCAGTGATCGCCCAACACGCCGTCGCCCAGGCTGGGATCGTCGTTGTCATAGCGACCGGCGCCGCGGGGGCCATGCCAGCGGGTGGCGGGGTCGTCCGCCCCCTCCAGGGCCACCAGGCCGGCGAAGTGGTCGGCGTACCAGGCCACGTTCCCCCAGACCTTCACGCCCACCACGCCCGCTTCCTTGAGCATGCCCGAGCCGTAGTGCGGGTACAGGCTGTTGGTGTCGCCGTAGGCGTCGTCACTGTCCGGACCGTTGGCCGGCACCGCCGGGGCGTAGGCCAGGTAGTGCCCGGTCAGCGCGGCCTCACCGGGGCCGGCCTCGTGGAAGCCCGTGACGTCCACGGCCACCAGGCCTCCCATGCCGTAGGCCACGTAGGCCGTGGCGTGGTCCCCGCGCTCGCCCTCGCCCTCGCCCTCGCCGGTGGTCTCGACCACGTCGACGGCGCGGGCGTTGTAGTAGTCCTTGCCGTAGCGGTCGAACTCGGCCCAGGGGGTCGGCGCGTCGATGTCGCCGTGCCAGACCTCGGCCACCTCGAAGTGGGCCTGGCGGTAGTCGGGCATGCCGGTCACCGCGTCCAGGTAGGGAGCGCCCGTCTTGGGATCGTGCTGCACCACGGTGGCGACGTCCTCGTCCACGAACCAGTCCTCGATGGCGCTGGCGTCGGTGTAGAGGTTGTAGCCGCCGACTCGCTCCAGGGTGGTGGCGTCGTAGATGCCCAGGCCCAGGAAGCCCTGTGCCACGAACAGTCGATTGCCGACGAGCGTCATGGCCTGGGGGCCACCCCAGGGGTTCTCACCGGCGTACTGCAGGGTCCAGGCCTCCTGCTCGATGGACAGGGTGCCGTTGAGCTCCAGCGAGGGGCCGTCGGGACGGACCAGCTTCTCCAGCGAGGTCCGGTGCAGGCCGTAGGAGGCGTCGGCGATCCACAGGGTGGCGCCGTCGGTGAGCAGCGCCTTGATCTCGCCGCTGGCGCCCTCGATGATGTTGTCGGCGACGATGTCACCCCCACCCTCCGCGAAGGTGACCCCCTCCTGCCGGTAGTCGATGGTCACGGTCCGGAGCAGGGTGGGGTTCTCGGGGGAGCTCATGTCGACGACGGCGATGCCGTTGGTGCCCATGGCGACCATGGCCAGATCCCGGTCCTCGAAGCGCACGACCTCGATGTCCTGGACGGCGCCGGGCAGGATCAGGGTGTGGTGCGCGCCGGCCTTCCTGCCCAGGGGCGTCACGCGCAGCCGGTTGCTGATGTTGAACAGGATCCACGAGCCCGACTTCGTGCTCAGCACCGCCGAGTGGGTGTTGGCGCCACCCATCTGCACGCCTTCGCCCAGGACCGGGAACATGTCCTCGGGCCAGGCCGTCACCGTGACCTCTGCCGTGGTGCGCCCCTCGCTGTCCTCGACCTCCAGGCTGAAGCTGAGCTCCACCGGCGCGGCGATGCTCAGCCCGTGGACGTCGACCGTGGCGGCGCTCGGGCCCTGCTCGCTCAGGGCGACGGGGGGACCCGCGACCTGGATCCATTGATAGGAGCGGGGCTCACCGCTCAGGTCGGCCGTCAGCTGGAGCGCGTCGCGATGGTGCTCGACGAAGGTCGGCACGTCCGCCGAGACCCCCGTCAGGACCAGCGGCTGCGTGGCGCCTCCGTCGTTGCCCGCGCCGCCGTCGCCACCAGGGGGCGTCGTACAGGAGAGGAAGAGGGAGGGACCGGTCAGCAGGACGGCCAAGCGCAGGACGCGACGGGCGAGGGAGGGCATGTCGCCTCCGAGAGGTGATGGATGGGATCGGGACACGCCCCGAGTCGGACCCGACCCGGGCGTGCGTTGACGGCGGTTGCAAGACTCGGGCCGTCGTGCCCTCACTGCTGGCTGGTCCGGCCCTTGCAATCGCCCTCGCAGGCACCCTTGCGGACAACGGCATCGATCCTACGGGAGCGCCCTCGTCATGCCACTCTTCATCGCCTTGCTCCACGGCCTGTGCCCCCCCGCGCTGGCTGCGCCTGACGTCGGATGGCTGGCCGGTGCCCGGGTGGGCGGCGGCTACGACGGAAACATCGTCGCCTCCGAGACCCTGGGCGATGCCCAGGGAGCCTTCACCTGGGACGCCGGCGCCTCTGTGGGGGGCTGGCTGGCGCCCGGCCGGACGCGCCTGATGTTGGGCCTGTCGGCCGACACCATGCAGCTGCCTGCGTTCCCGGACCTCTCCTCCTATGCGCTGCAGGGGAGCCTCGGTCTGCGCCTGCCGCTGGCCTGGCACCTGGACCTCTCCTTCGGTCCCTTCCTGGGCGGGCGCTGGACGCCGGATCCGGCGCGCAGCTCCCTGGACATGGGCGCCCTGGCAGACCTGGGCTGGCGGGTGCGGCCCTGGCTGCGCGCTGATCTGGGCTATCGCTACCTGCACCGCGTCGCGGGTGACCCGGTCTACGACCGCGACGCGCACCGCGGTCGCCTCAGCGCGGAGATCCGCCTGGCACGCCGGACATTCCTGATCGTCGCCGGCTCCCTGGAGCGCGGTGAGGCGGTCTTCTATGACGACGTAAACCTTGACGTCCCGGTTGACGTTGACGTTTACGTCCCCGTGGACGCTGCCCTGGCGGGCCGGAGCGGTATCGGAACCGGCAGGGGCACGGATACCGGCACAGGCACGGGCACGGGTACGGGGAGCGGCAGCCAGGGCTTGGATCGCAAGCCTGACGACGCGCCCCAGACCACGACGGACAGCCTGGGCACGGCGATGATCGCCTGGTCGGCCCCCGCCTGGACCTCGACCGCGGAGCTGGGGCTGGACCAGGATCTGGGTCGATACCTGACCGTGGGCCTGCGCGGGGGCTTCGTCGATGTGCAGGCGGAGCCGGCGTCCTGGCAGGATCTCTACGTAAGCCTGGGCCTCCGTCTGCACCTGCCATGACGGAACGCCGCACCCTCCTGGCGCGGCTCTTGCACATGTAGCGGCCGTACTGTCGGGTTCCATACTGTGTACATCCACACGGTGCACATCAACACTGTTCACCTTGAGGTGGACCATGGCGCGCACGCAGCGCTGTCTGCTGGCCGTTCTTGGCCTGGCACTGACTGCCTGTCGGACGGAGACCCCCGCCGACCAGGACGACACCAACGCCCAGCCGGGGGACGGCGGGGCCAGCTTGTACTGGGGACGCCCGGACCAACCGCCCGATCGTGCACCGGTCTACACCACCAGCGGCTTCTTCCTGGACGGCCCCGTGGCGGGCCTGGGCTACCACGCCGGCAACACCCGCGGCCTGACAGACGCGGACGGAGCGCTGCAGTACCTGCCGGGTCGCCCGATCCAGATCTCGGTTGGCGACCTGGAGTTGGGACAGACCTGGGGACAGCCCCGCAGCTCGCCCCTCGACCTGCTCCCCGGCCAAGACCTCGGTTCCGCGTCGGTCCAGGACCTGGCGCGCTTCCTCCAGAGCCTGGACCAGGACGGGGACCCGAGCAATGGCATCGTCATCACGGCCCAGACTGCGGCCGTCGTGAACCAGGTCCTGGCCGGCCTGGGGCGCCAGGACATCGACTGGGCCGACAGCGAGGCCGTGCAGGCCCTCATCTCGGGCGTCGTGGTGGCCGCCAGGGACCTGCCGGGCCACGCCCTGGTCGAGGTCGATCGTGCCGCAGCGGGCGAACATCTTCGACAGACCCTGTGGAGCAGCGGCCTGTACCGCAGCCGCCTGTCGCAGGACCCGACGCTGGCCAGTGACAAGGTGCGCCTGGACCTGCTGCCTGCCCTCGCGACGAGCCGCAGCGCGGACGGTGAGGTCATCGGCGGACCCGATGGCGTCATGGTCGCGCCGCTGGTCGCGCCCCTGATCGCACACTGGCTGGAGCAGCTCCCCGGTACGGGCGCCAAGGACGTGTTTCTGGGTGTGTCCCTGGACCAGGGGCTGAGCTGGTGGAGCACGAACCTCTCGCAGTCGGCGAGTCGCTCCTCCTTCACGCGGGCGGACGGCACGGTCGTCCTCGGTGACGCGAGCAAGCCCGTCGTCAAGGTCGTGGGGGATCGCTTCGTCGCGACCTGGACGGATCTCTACTGTCCCGAGCGGCTGCCGGGCGGGGGCACCGAGGCCGAGGATGTGTACGGTGCCCATGGCCTGCAGGGCTCGGTCAACTACACCCTGGACGGACGGCCCGACCTGGGCGAGGTGCCCTACGCCTGCCTGTGGGCGGCCCGAGGGCGGGTGGACGCCGAGGGGCGGATCACGGTGCTGGCGGCCCAGCCGCTCACCAGCGGCACCCGCGACGCCATCCAGCAGGTCGTGACCGGTGTGAAGGACGTCGGCTTCATCGTGACCTGGCAGGAGGATCCACTGGGCCTGCGGCTGGGTGAGGGTACGGGGCCTGGCGATGGCATGAGCGGCGCCTCGGTCAACCCGGGCACCGACATCTGGATGAGCACCCTGGGCTGGGGCGCTGCCGTGGCCGAGACGGGCACGGACGACGGTCTCACGCTGCACCGACTCGTGCAGCCGGCCGAGTCCTTCAGCGTCCCGGTGCGACTGAGCGACAACGCCAGGTGCCAGGTCTCCGACGGCCAGGTGTGGGTCGGTGATCCCTACTGCCTGGACCTGTGCGCGACGGAGGGGCCCGATGGCTCCTGCCTCACGGCACAGGGCGCGAGCCTGGACGGGACCCACGGGGCCTCCCGACCGTCCATCTTCGCGACCTCCAAGAGCGTCAGCAACCCGGAAGGCGGCAGCACCAAGACGGCCCAGGTTGTCATCGCCTATGAAGAGAGCCTGGGCGGCGGCGGCAGCGGCGGTGAGGGCGGCGAGGGCGGCGGCACCTGCGTGCTGGCTCCGCGGCCGCCGGACACCGGTGGCCATGGCGGCGGTGGCGGCAGCGATGGCGAGGCCAGCGGCAAGGGCATCGTGTACCACGCCTTCGACCTGCTCAACCCCAACCGGGTCTCGGCGGGCACCCTGATCAGCGATCCCACGCTGAGCGCCCGCCGGGTCCGCGTGGTCGGCCAGCCCTCGTCCCAGGTCGGACCCGCGGATCTGCGCCTGGTCGTGCTGTACCGCGAAGGGCAGGCGGGTGAGGCCGCGCCGGCGGACATCCGCATGCGCCGGGCCGTGGGGGGCATGAGCGCCTCCAACCTCACCGAGGTCGTCAACCTGAGCAGTCCCGTGCGCGTGCTCGCGGACCGCGATCAGGTCCCGGGGCCCTTCACCTGGCAGTGGACCGAGGCGGCCCTGCACGCCGACCCGCTGGCGGACCCCTTCGACAGCGCGCGCGCCCACCGTGCCGCGCTGCGGGGGGACAACCTGCTCGTCGCCTGGACCTGGACCTCGGACGACGCCGCGGCAGCGCAGGGCGAGGCAGCCTACGACCTGTTCCTGCGCCGCTCCTTCGACGGCGGCCAGACATGGACGGACGCCAACGGGGTCTACGAGCCGCCGCGCAACATCACGGCGCTTTCCGATGCCTCGATCACCATCGTCGAGCCGCGCATCGTCGGGACGCCGGGGACGGTCTCCCTGGCCGATGGCAGCGCCTCCCCCGACCCCGGCGACACCCAGGATCCGGACGTCGTCTACCTGGCCTGGGGCACCTCCACCAACCTCGGCTACGACGAGACGGACACCCGCCTGGATCTGTACTGGACCCGCTCGACCGATGTGGGCGAGACCTGGTCCCAGCTCGAGCAGATCGATCCGCGGACCGGGGAGCCCGTCTCCTCCTTCGCGCTGCTGGCCGGCGGCGACGAGATCCAGGCCGAGTCCCAGCTTCGCACCAACCCGGCGGGCACCGTCCTCTACGCGACCTGGAACCAGTCGCTGGAAGACGCCGCCGCTCCACAGAGCGACCCCTGGTTCCGGCGCATCCCCTTCCTGGACCCGTGACCGGGCCCGACCCCCTCGTCGTGTGACGAGAAACCCCAGCAAGGAGCGCACCATGCGTTCGACCAAGCCAGCCGTCGCGCTGCTCGCGACCCTCATGTTCTCCTCCCCCGTGGCCATGGCCGCGGACACCACCCAGGACCAGGACCGCGACCAGGTCCGCCTGCTCGACCAGGACCAGGACCAGCTCAAGGACCAGGACCAGGACCGGGACCGGCTCAGCCAGGACGAGGCCGAGCGGCAGATGCTGAAGCTCCGGGACCGCCTGCACCAGGAGGACGGCATCCCCAACAAGGCCCTGAAGGCGACCGATCAGGAGATGGCGCGCTACCTGCGCCGCGGCGGGAACGCCGAGCAGCTCCGCGCCACCGTGCGCACCGGCTGGGCGGCGGGCTGCGAGGGTGACTGCCTGCAGGAGATGGTCCGCACCCAGAACTGGGCCACGGCCTGGGGCATGAACGACCAGGACGCGAGCGCCCTGGTGTGCGACGCGCTGCGCACCCGGCTGCAGCAGCGGGACCGCACCGGCGCCAACTGGACCGATGACGAGCTGGGCAACCAGGTGCGGACCCAGGCCCAGCAGCAGCTGCGCACCTGGGAGCAGACCCGGGACCAGCAGCACCTCCAGGAGCGCCTGCAGGAGCAGCAGCGCCAGCAGCAGCGCGACATGGAGCGGATGCAGCAGCAGCAGCAGAAGATGGGCGGCCAGGGCTCCGGTCGCCAGGGAATGAACGACTAGTCCCGTCTGCCCATCGGCCCCTTATTCACCTCGTCCGGTGGCCGCGCGTCGCCGGCGGGGTGGACCTCCTTCTGTACAGGTGACGCCATGACCAAGCACATCTCCATGTCTCGTCCTGCCCTCCTCGGCCTCGGCCTGGTGGGCCTCGCGGCGCTCGCGCTGCCGGCGCGGGCCGCAACCATCACCGTCGACACCACAGCGGACGCCATCGACACCAGTGGTGACTGCTCGCTGCGCGAAGCGGTGCTGGCTGCGAACACGGACGCCGCCGTGGATGGCTGTTCGGCCGGAGAGGCCGCAGGCGACACCATCATGCTCCCGGCGGGCACCTGGACCCTGAGCATCACCGGTGCCGACGAGACCTGGGAGTCCGGCACGGGCGGCCAGCCCTACCAGGCCGTCGAGCTGCCCGACGCCACCGTCGGTGACCTGGACCTGACCGGCAGCGTCGCCATCGTCGGCGCCGGCTCCGACGCCACCCTCATCCGCTGGGTCGGTGCGGACGCGGACCGCGTCTTCCAGGTGGCCGCGCCGGCCGAGGCCACCATCGAGGTCGCCCTGGAGGGCCTGAGCCTGCAGGGCGGCTCGGTGGAGGCCGTTGTCGTCAACGACACGGACCCCGTCGAGTCTCAGTGGATCTTCCGGCGCTTCGGCGGCGGCGTCGCCATGGGGGCTGGCGCCGGCCTGAAGTTGACCGGCAGCAGCGGCCCCAGCGACGACGGCGGGCCGTCGGAGGACGAGGCCAGCGCCTTCGGCACCGCCAGCCTGGCGCTGTCCGACGTCCACATCCTGGGCTGCTACGCCGGCGGGGACGCGGGCGGACTGTTCTCGGCCGGCCCCCTGAGCATGGACCACGTCTGGTTCGAGGCCAACACCACCGAAGGCAACGGTGGCGCCTGGTACCAGGAGGGTGACTTCAGCGCCCAGGACCTCGTCATGGCGGACAATGTGGCCGAGGGCGGCGGCGGCATGTTCGCCAGCGGACCCACGACCGGCACCATCACGCGGGCCCTGATCCAAGGCAACTACGCCACCGGCGGCGGCGGCGTCAGCATCCGCTCCCTGGTGGTCATGACCGTGCGCGACGCCGTCGTCACCGGCAATGAAGCCTTCGACGTTGGTGGCGGCTTCTACAGCAACGGCACCATGGACATCCTCGGATCCTCCTTCGTCGCCAACCTGGCGGGCGGCGACGCGGCCTTTGGGGGCGGCGCGCTGAACACCTTCGGCGGCGGCACCTTCACCGTCGGGAACACCCTGTTCTCGGGCAACGTGGCGGGCGCGGTCTCCTCGGCCTGCGGCTGCACCGGAGGATCCTGCACCGTCGGGGACAGCTACGTCAGCCTGGGCCACAACATCGAGAGCGGCGAGAGCTGCGGCTTCAACGGCCCTGCGGACCGCGAGGGCACCGACCCCATGTTGCGGCCCCTTGCGGACTACGGCGGCTACTTCGAGGTCTACGCCTTGCAGGCGGACAGCCCCGCCGTGGACGGGGGAGATGAGACCCTCGCCAGCAGCACGGACGCACGCGGCTTGGCCCGGCCCCAGGACGGCGACAGCGACGGCGTCGTGAGCAGCGACGTCGGCGCCTTCGAGCTCAGCCCCCAGGAGATCGACCTCGACGGGGACGGCTACTGCCCCGGCCAGGACATCGGCGGCACCCTGTACTGCTCGGACGGCTCCCTGCCCGGCGACTGTGACGAGACCTTGGCCCTGCGCTTCCCCGGCAACCCCGAGGTCTGCGACGGGCTGGACAACGACTGCAACCTGCTCGCCGACGATGGCCTGCCCTTCGCCGACTGGTGGCGCGACGCCGACACCGATGGCTACGGCGACCTCGCCCAGCTCGTCACCACCTGCGACGGTGCCCCCACCGGCTACGTCGGGGACGCCACCGACTGCGACGACACCCAGGCCACCGTCTTCCCGGGCAACCCCGAGGTCTGTGACGGGCTCGACAACGACTGCAACCTCTCGGCCGACGACGGGCTCACCTTCCAGGACTGGTGGCTCGACGCCGATGTCGACGGCTACGGCGACCCCGCCCAGCTCGCCAGCACCTGCGACGGCGCCCCCACCGGCTACATCGACGATGCTACCGACTGCAACGACGCCAGCGCCGATGTCCACCCCGGCGCCACCGAGGTGTGCAACACCGACGTCGACGACGACTGCAACGGCCTCGCCGACGACCTGGACCCCGCGGTCGACCTGAGCACCGGCGGCACCTGGTACGTCGACGCCGACCAGGACGGCTACGGCGATCCCGCCGCCCCTGTCCAGGCCTGCGCGCAGCCCGTCGACACCGTCGTCGACTCCACCGACTGCGACGACGCCACCGCCACCATCAACCCCGGCCAGCCCGAGATCTTCGACAACGACATCGACGATGACTGCGACGGCGCCATCGACAAGCAGGACAGCGACTTCACCGGCTGCGGCAGCGGCTGCAGCAGCACCGGCAGCCCCTCGCCCGTCGCCTGGCTTGGCGGGCTGCTCGCCCTGCTCGGCCTCACGATCCGCCGCCGGCGCTGAGTCAGCGACTCCGTCGAGGCAGCGGTCCTCGTCGAGGCAGCGGTCCCCGACGGGGCAGCTGCCGCGGCGCAGGGCAAGGTCTGGGCTTGGCCCAGGGGCGGAGGGCGCGGCCAGCTTGGGGCTGCGGCCTCCGCTCTACTTGGGGGGGAGGTGGCCCTTGCCGGGGAGGGCGGACCGGTTCCCGCCACGAGAGCGAAGAGGCAGAGTAGGATGCGGGGCTCAACGTCGCGGCTGGCCGCGCTCACTCCTGGGGCCCCTGTTGTCTTCCACCGACCTTCCGACCTTCTTCGAGCCCCAGGTGCCCGTGCGCCTGGGGGACTGCCTGCAGCGCGCCATGTCGCTCTACACACGAGAGCTGGGCTGGTTCGCTGCCTGTGGCCTGGCCGTCGCGGCCGTGCAGGCCGCGATGGGGGCCGCCACGGCCGGCTGGGCGTGGGTCTTGGGCCTGGTCATCCTGGTGCCGACCCAGGTGGGCGTGTATGCCATCGCTGACGCCGCCGCCCGCGGGGACACGGTGACCTTCGCCACCATGATGGAGGGCTACAAGCGCGGTCCGGCCTACGTGCTCGGCCTGCTCGAGACGCTCCTGCTGGTCGCGGGTCTGCTGGCCTTTGTGTTCCCGATCATCTTCGTGGCTGTGGCCCTGACCTGGACCACCGCCGCGCTGTACCGCCGCAACATGGGGGCCTGGGAGGCGGTCCGGCACAGCTTCTCGCTGACCCGTTCCCACCTGGGCCTCACCCTGGGCGTGTGCCTGGTGGCCGTCGTGCTCGACACGGTCGCGACCGGCACGATCCTGCTGGGGGCCATCGGCGTTCCGTTGCTGGCCTGCCTCAAGACCGTGGCCTTCGAGCAGGCCGATCCCGAACTCGACCTGCTCGGCTGAGGCGACCATGTACGAGTCGCGATCCAGCTCGTCCTCGAGCGGCCAGCTCTCCGTGCGCCTCGTGACGGGGCTGCCGACTCCGTTGGCGCGGGGGGTGCGCCGCATGTCCTCCCGAGTCAGTGGTGATGGCGAGCGCTTCCAGGCCCGCATGCAGTTCCTGGAGGGCGTGCTCCGCTTTCTCGTCGCGGTCCAGGATGCCGAGCGCGTCTGGTTGGGGCTGCCCCCACCCCGCAAGCTGGAGGAGCTGCTGGACCGCATGCAGCGGCCGACACTCGGCATGTGGGCAGAGGCGGCCGAAGCTTTGGCCCGGACGCTTGCGGACGCCGCCGACCGCCCGCTGCCGGATGTCGGTGTTGGGCTGCTCGGCGGGGGGCCTCGACCCGAGCTGCGGGAGGGCGTGGAGGGCCTCATTGCACTGCGCAACTGGAACACCCACGACGATCCCATGGCCGCGCTCACGCCCGAGCTGGCTCGCGAGCTGCTCCCAAGGAGCGATGCGCCGTTGCGTGCGCTGGTCATGGGCCTGGAACCCCTGTGCGCCTTGCGGCTGGTGGTTGAGGTGGGCGGCCAGGAGCGTCCCGACGAGTCTTGGGTCGCACACCTGGCGGTGCACCGCGGCGAGGAGCCGGCCGTCCACGACGTAGTCCTCGATGAGCGCGTGTTGCCTGACCGCCAACCGGTCCTGGTGGCCGAGGATGGACGCGTCGTGCGGGCGATGCCCTGGCTGGCTTGCGATGTGGCCTCACCGGCTCGGCAGGTCGTCGTGCTGGATCGCTGGCGGCAGAACCGGCCCACGTGGGGAGAGCCGGGTCTCGCGGCCGCGCCGCTGGACTGGCTGTCGAGTGACGCCCTGGGTGTCTCCAGCGGGTCGCCTCGGGCCTGGATGGAGCAGTGGCAATCGAGCCGGCGTCGACGGTCCCTGTCGGCTGAGGTCGTCGCGAAGATGCAGCCCGCCCTGGAGCCGGAGCGAATGCCCCACGTGCGGAGGTGTCGGCCGATCCGCCTGCTGGGACGCGGCGGCACGGGTGCGGTGTGGCTGGTCGAGGACGGCGATCGGGACGGTGCACAGTTGGCCCTGAAGCTGCTGCACCCGGCGTTGGTCGCCAACCGTGAACATGTCGAGCGCATGCGCAACGAGTTCGAATTGCTGCGGCGGCTCCAGGTTCCGGGCGTCGTCCAGGTGCTCGACGTATTCCTCGACGATTTCGAGGGGCCTTGCCTGCTCATGGAGTGGGTGGAGGGGCGCAGCCTCGCCCAGTTGGCCCGTGAGGGCCCCGTGCCACTGGAGCACGCCGCGCAGATCGTGAAGGGCCTTCTGGAGACCCTGGCCATCACCCATGCGCGTGGCATCATCCACCGGGACATCAAGCCTTCCAACGTCATCCTCTCCGAGCGCGGACCTCGACTCATCGACTTCGGCGTGGCGCGGGTGGAGGATGGCGCGCGCCTCACAGCCACTGCCGATGTCGTGGGTACGCTGGCCTACGCGGCACCCGAGCAGATCCGCGGCGAGGCCGTCGGGCCGCCAGCCGACCTGTTCGGGGCGGGTCGCATCCTGCAGGAGCTGCTGACGGGGACCGAGGCCAGCGATCAGGCCGTGGTCGGCCTTCCGGGTGGCATGCAGCGGCTACTCCGACGCGCGCTGCGACCGGACCCGGCCATGCGCTTCGCCTCCGCGGACGAGATGTCCACGGCCCTCGACGAGGTGTTGGCCGGCGGCTGGGACGGTTGCGCCCTGGACGTTGGCGACGACCTGCCCGGCGGGCTGAGCGTGACCTTGGTCGAGACCGAGGTCGAGGAGGGTATCTTCCTGGTGCACGCGACCACACGGGCACGGGCGCCAGCCGCCGTGTTGGCACCTCGGCCTGAGGGTGGGGCGCGGGCCGCCTTCCTCCAGCGCATCGAAGGGATTGACCAACATGTGCGGGTGGCACAGGGGTGCCTTGGCGTGCGCCAGACGGACGACGGGGTGCCCTATGTCGAGCTCAACGCGGATCTGCCCCTGCAGCGAGCCCGTGCCCTGTTGAGCTTGGTGGCGGCGGCGGAGACGGTCGACCACTCGGAGCCGTCGGCATCGACGCACTCTGGAGGGACGGTCGCTTCGCCTGAGGCGGTCGACTCCGCGCCTGCCGGCGGGCCTGCCCCCGCCCCGACACAGGTCTCGCCGGGAAAGCCCACCAAGGACAACAGCGGCGAGCTGGCGCTCCTGGCGCTCGGGGCTGCCGCTGCCGGCGCGCTGGCGGCTCACACGCTCGGGAACATGAGCGCACGCAGCTCGCGCCCTGGCCAGAGCGGAGCTCCCCGGGCGGGTGCGGCCAACAAGGTTCCTGCGGGCCAGCGCGCGCACGGCGGTGTTGAGGTGCTGGCCGGACTCCTGGAGATGTTCGCTGGCAGAAGCGGCGGCGACCAGGTCAAGCCCGCGGCTACCGACCTGGCCGAGCGGACCCACCACCTGGGCTTGCTGCTGCTGGGTCTGGAACACGCATGTCACGGGCTGGAGGTCTCGGACGCCAACTGGCGCCAGGCGTGGGGCACCCGCTTGGGAGGCTTCCTGGTCCTGGCCCACCTCGCGGACCGCTCCGGTGGTCCATTCGCCGAGGTGCTGCTCACGCGCCCTGAGCGGACGCAGATGGGGCAGCTCGCCGTCCAGCTCTCGCGGTCCAGAGGTGCCGCCACGCCTTCTTCCCAGGCCCAGATGCTCGCCCTGCGTGGTTTCCTGCTGTCGCTGCTCCACGCCGGAGCGCGTCCATACGACGCTCGCCCCCGCAAGCGCCTTGTGCGGGCCCGGGTCCAGGAGGGTGTCTTCCAGGTTCGGGGGCTCCGGACCAGTGACGGCTGGCGCATCGTGGACGTGCAGGAGGCATAGCCGGCGCTCGCTGCCGTCCAGAGTGGCCCGCGCTGTCCTGCCGGGCGCGTGCCCCCCGACAGGACATTGAGGGGCTGCCTCCGCTCCTCTTCGATCCGCCCCTGGGGACTGTCCGCAGCCGCCGGCCCCCTGCGTCCCTCCTGCCATGGAGGGAAGATGCTCGAAAGGCCCAGCTACCTGCGTGTTGTCGTCACCGCCCGGTGCTCCCTGGCCTGCGATTACTGTCACAAGGAGGGCGACCTTGCCACCGCGGCCGCGCGCGGCCTGGAGCCAGAGGTCCTGGCCGCCCTGCTCGGCGTGGCCGTCGACCAGGGCATCGCCAAGCTGAAGTTCCTGGGCGGCGAGCCCCTGCTGCGGGCCGATCTGCCCCAGGTGATCGCCCACCTGCGCCGCCAGGCGCCGGACCTGGACATCTCGCTCATCACCGCCGGAGCCGTCGATGTCTCGCGCCTGGACGCCTGCTTCCAGGCAGGACTATCACGGGCAAACCTGAGTATCCACGGCTTCTCCCTCGACGCCTTTGCCGAGCGTACCCACCGCGGGCTCCCGGCCTTCGCCCGGCGCCAGGCCGTCCTGGCCCGCCTGCTCGCCGAGGGACGCTTCCTCAAGCTCAACTTCGTCTGGCGCGGCCCTGCCGACGACGCGGACCTGGGCGCCTTGCTGGCCTGGGCGGCTGGCCGGCCCGTTGTCGTCGGGGTGCTCGACGACCTCTCCGATCCCGCGCTGGGGCCCCAGGCGGTGCGTGCCGCGGTCACCCGCCTGCGTGGGGTACCGGTCCGAGCCCGGGCCGAGCCCGATCCGAACAGCCTGCCGACCCTGCGCCTGCACTGGTCGGACGGGTTGGAGGTCGAGGTCAAGGACCACCAGCTCGGGCGGGTTGCGCCGTGGCGCGCCTGCGCCGCCTGTCCCGTGCGAGGCCAGTGTCGCGAGGGCATTCACGCCCTGCGCTTGTCTCACGACGGCTGGCTGCGCCCCTGTATGGACCGCGCCGACCTCTGCGTCGACCTCCGACGCCCCTTGGCTCGGGGCGGGACACCCGCGGTCGCCCAGGCCTGGCAGTCCGGTGTCCGCGCATGGCTTCGGTCGGCGTCTCCTCCGCACTGGACGGAGGCAGCGTGATGACCACCCTCGTGCTCGTCGGACCCCACGGCGTGGGCAAGACCACCCTGGCCCAGGCTCTCGCTGCTCGCCTGGGCGTGGCCTCTCATGCCGAGCTGGGTCGTCAGCTCGCCAGCGACCCGTCTTGGCGTCCGGCCGGAGCCACCGCCGCTGACGCTGCCGCGGCCTTCGACACCGAGCTGTTCGCCCGCGAGCTGGCACGCGACCTGGCGCACCCGGCCGGCCTGCCCCGCGTCGTCGAGACGTGGCACCCGGGCAACCTCGCCTACGCCGCCCGGCGCTCGCCCGCCGTGGTCACCACCTGGCTTGGAGCGCTGCGGGCCCGGGCCCAGACCGAGCGGGTCCTGGTGCTGCCCCTGGTCGCCCCCCGTGCCGTGCTGGCCCGTCGCCAGAGCGAGGTCGGGGACCTCGACTTCTTCAGGGAGGTCGGCGCCCATGCCACCGGCTGGGCTCGCATCCTGGGCTTGCCCTGCCTGCCGCCCCTGGACACGGCCGACAGCCCGCCCGCCGTGCTCGCGACCCTCGTGCTGGCCCGCCTGGGCGGTGCCCTGCCTCCCGGCCACCCCCGGTCCCGCTCTCTCGCCCACTTCGCCCTCCGAGGAGACTGATATGCGCGTGGTCCTCACCCCCGGCGGCAAGCGTCGCCTCCAGCTCCGGCTCGCCCTGGTGCGCGCGGAGTTTGATGCCGTCGTCGCCGACAACCCGGCAGCACTCGAGTCCGGCGATACCTCGGGATGGCACGACAACTTCGCCTTCGAGGAGAACCAGCGCCGCATGCACCAGCTCGCCCACCGCGTCCGAGAGCTGGAGCGCATCCTGGATCGCGCAGAGGTCGTCGTGCCCCTGCGCGAGGCCCCCGAGCGGGTCGTCGTGGGCACTCTCGTACACTGGCGCTTCCAGGACGAACCCCAGGTTCGGTCTGTCTGGCTGGCCGGCTACGAGGACGGGGATCCGTCCGCCGGGCGGGTCAGCTACGACTCCCCCTTCGGCCGGGCGCTGCTCGGCGCCGAGGAGGGCGACCTGCGCGAGGTGACCGTCGCCGGTCGACGTCGCCAGCTGGAGATCCTCTCCTGTGGGCCCACGCCCCCCGAGGACGACGAGCCTGTGTTCCAGGTCGCGATGGTGAGCCGATGAGCGGGCGCCTCATCGTCGTCGAGGGCCTGGACGGCTGTGGCAAGACCACCGCCTCCTGGGCCCTTGCCACCGCCCTGCAGGGCCGCTGGCTCACCACGCCTGGCACCGAGCTGCGCGCCGTTCGCGCCGACTTCGACGCCGCCTTCTCCCACAGCTCTTCGGCCCGCAGCCTCGCCTACGGCGCCTCGGTCATCGAGGCCGGCGCCCGGGCCCGACAGTGGCTGGCAGAGGGACACGACGTCGTCATCGACCGCTACTGGCTCAGCACGCTGGTCTACGCGCCCGATGACTGCCAGGCGGCGCTGTCCGCGTTGGAGGCGCTGTTGCAGCCGGCGGACCTCACCCTGTACCTGTGGGCACCGCTGGAGGTGCGCCGGGCGCGGCTGGGGTTGCGGACTGTCACCGCGCATGATCAGGCGACGCTGGATCCGGCGGAGGACCGGCGGCTGGACGACCGGTACCGGGCGCTGGCGGGGCTGCCCCTGTGTGGACGCTTCGTGGTGGTGTCGGCGGAGGACGGGCCCGACGTGGTGGCCGGGCGGCTGGGGGAGGCAGCGGCGGTGCGGGTGGGGGGGCCGGTGGGGTTGTTTGCAGGGTGAGGGTCAGGGGGCAAGTTCGCGGAACATCAGCACTGCATGCATCTCAGTACGGCACCCGCGCGGCCCACGCCGCCCCGTCGCCTTGCTGCGCCGTCGCCAGCGCTGCCTCGGCGCCGGTACCCATGCGTGCATCGTCCACGTGCAGCGCCAGTGCGGCCAGCACCTCCTGGCCCCAGGCCAGGGTCGGGTCTTCCAGCAAGAGCAGCGCGGCCAAGCGACTGCTCACCCACAGCACAATGGGAGAGCCGCCCGTGGGCCAGCCGGCCAGCGCGCTGGCCCGACCGGCCTTGTCGAGGGCGAGGATGGCCTCTGCCAGCTCCAGGGGCTGGGGGAAGTCGTGCCAGTCCGGTGCCTCAACCCGCCAGCCTGCGGGTACCGGTTGCAAGCCGGCCCGCACCCGCTGGACCCGCAGGAAGCGGTCGGTCAGGCGGCGGGCTGCGACGGGTGCGTGGGCGAGCGCCCGCTGGGCCTGGTCCAGGCTGTACCGGGCGTCGTCCGTCTGTCCCAGCCTCAGCTGCACGTCGGCCAGGTCGAGCAGGCAGCGGGCTCGCTCGGTGTCCACGGCGGCGGCACCCAGGGACCAGGTCTGGTGCACGGCGAGGGCCTGGGGCAGGTCTCCCGTGCCGACCAGCGCGCGTCGCAAGGAACCGGCCACCTGGAGCGTCACCTCGCGCCAGCGCTCGAAGCGATCCCCCGTGGGCACCGCATCCAGCCGGGCCAGGGTGCCCTCCAGCAGGGCGACCGCGCTCTTGGGCGCCAGCGTGTCGAGCAAGGCGATGCCCAGGGAGGCCTCCAGCTCCTCGACCTGGAAGCGTCGGACCTGCGTAGCCTGCAGCACCTCGCGCGCCGCCAGCAGGTCAGGCATGCCCTCGTCGACTGCGCCTCTGTGCAGGGCTGCCGAGCCTCGCACCCACAGGGCCACGGCTCGCACCGGGGCCTTCTTGGAGGCCAGTGCGACGGGGACCAGCCGCTCGGCCCCGGCCCGGTTGCCCTGCCGCCAGGCCGACCACATCTCGGAAGCACCCAGCTCCGGCGTGACCTCAAGGGCCATTGCCAGCGGGCCGTACCAGCCCCCCGGCAGCCAGTCGTCCAGCGGGGCAGTGCCGGCCTGCCGCGCCAGGAAGTGCGTGGCCTCGGGCGCCTCGTTGGCCAGGATCCGCGCCTTGGCATCGCGTGCGTCGACGGACTCGACCTGGCCGGCCTCCGTGCCGCTCGCCAGCCGTCCCGAGGCCACCAGGGGGACGCGCGTGGGCAGTGCGGCCAGGTGTGTCACAAGGGCGAGCGCGGCGGCCAGCTCCCAGGAGCGACCGGTCACTGTCCACCCGGGCGGCACTCCCTGGAAGGTGAGGGGGGGCGCTTCATCGAGGGCGTGCGGTCCGACGCCGACCAGCTGGGCCACCCAGGCCCGCACATGGCGCTGGCCTTCTTCCGGCACCGCCGGGCCCGTGCCCCCTGCGCAGACCCGGGCCAGCACGCCGGCCACCTGGTCGTGGTCCACCCGGTCCTCAGGCCCTACCAGGGGGAACCAGGCCACCCCCGGCCGAGGCGCCAGGTCGTGCAGGCGCACCTGGTCGGCCCGCAGCTTCGCTTCGCGTTGCTCCGCGAGGGGGCGGTCGGCGTAGCGCTCGCGCAGGTGCCGGCGCCACGCCCCCGGTGCGAGCGTGCGCAGCTGGGGTGTCTCGCGGAAGCTCACGTCGACGCGCCCTCGAACTCCACCGTTCCGTCCGCGAAGGTCAGCTCCAGGCGCACGAGCGGTGTGTCTGCCTGGTCCAGGGCCAGGTCCCAGCAGGGGCAGCCCTCCACCAGCGGCCGGGCGGACACCAGCGGGCCGGCGCTGGTTGCGATCTCCTGCGGCGCGGGCGTGTCATCGGCGGCCCACTCGACCAGGAGCCGGCCGCCGTGGAGCACCAGGCAGAATTCCCCCCCGCGCACCCGGCCCAGCAGGAACCGACGGGAAGGCGGCAGCACGTCTCCGTCCGCGGCCAGCGCGAGGCCGGGCTGGTCGAGCTGGGCCTGGAGCCACCGGGCCGCGTCTCCGAAGGATGCCGCCAGGCACGCCACGCTCACCCGCAGGCCGTCGCGCCGGAGCGCCTGCGCGGTGCGTGCCAGCCGTGCCTGCAGCACCTGGGTGGGCACCGGGACCGCCACCAGGTCCCGGGCGGCAGCCAGGTCTCGCAGCAGAGCTGCCACCGGGTGTTCATCGGACAGGTCCAGCGCGTCACTCATGAACGCAGCACCGTCCGACAGGGCAGCGACCCGCTCCGGGTCCGTGAAGCCCACCGCTCGGGCCTCGTCCAGCACCACGTCTACGCGCTGGCGGGCGCCATCTGGCAGGTAGGGTGCGATGGACGCCAGGGCCACCAGCTGGTCCAGCCACCCCTCCAGCGCTGGCTCGTCGTCCGGGGGTGAGGCGCACCCGCCGAGGTCCAGGGCGTCGCCCACCAGCCAGGCCATGGCTGCCGAGCTGCGCGTGGCTTCCAGGACCTGGTAGACCAGGGCCCGATCCGCCGTCTCCAGCCAGGCGGCCTCGCGCAGCAAGGACGCCGCCTCGACGGCGGCCATCAGGATGGTCGCGTCGCGGGGCGCCTGTTCGCGCAGGATCGCCAGCGCCTGGGGAGCCGCGACGCGGAGCTGCTCGACCATGGCCTGCAGGTAGTGTTCCACGTTCATCGCTCCGAGCCTGCCTGGGCGGCCCAGCGGGCGTGCTGCTGCCGGGCCTTGCACAGGCTGATCTTCTTTCTGAGAGAGACGCTCTTGGCATCTCGCGGCGGACAGGCATGGTCGCGATAGGGGTACATGGCGGGCCGAAAGGCCGTGTACATGCGCCAGCCATCGCCGGACCGCACCACCCACAGCTGCAGCGCCTGTACCTCGTCCAGGCCCCGCCACTGCCGGCCGAGCCGCACCCAGCTGGTCTCGCCCGTCGTCGGCTCGCCCAGGCGCGTCATCGCCTCCTGCACCAGCGCTCCGTAGCCGTCGCGGTACACCGCGCGCAGCCGCTCCCAGCCGTCTCGCACCGGCGCCGACGGGTCTTGCGCGACCTCCCACAGCCGCACGCCCGACCAGGCATCTGCGACCGCCCGGGGCCGCAGGTGCAGGGCCACGTCCTGGGCCACGTCCTCCCACATCTCGGTGGGCGACAGGTAATGCTTCAGCGTGTGACCGATGCCCAGGTCCTCGCCCGGGCGGCCATCCGGCAGCAGGCGCAGGCTCATGGTGCCGCCCCCAGGGCGGTCGCCAGCGCGCGCAAGCCCGTGCGGGCGCGGCTGGCCCACTTGGTCAGCGTGTCGCGGGCCGTCTTGGCCTCGACTGGCGCCCCTTCGGCCCAGTCATGGGACGGACCGGGGTGCGCGCTGCGCAGGATCCAGGCCAGGTCCCGGCGGCCATCGCGGCTCAGCGGGTCCAGCACCTCCTGCAGCCACGGTCCCAGCAGCCCCCAGGTCGGCCCCGGTGCCCGCACCAGGCTGTCCTCTGCGCGCTGCACCATGGGCTCGTCCACCAGCTCCGGCACGTTCATGCACAGCCACACCAGCAGCTGCTGGGCAGGCAGCGCCTCCCGCGCCTGCTGCAGCGTCGCCCCCAGCAGCCGCCGCGTCTCGTGTCGCTCGGCCCGCACCCCCGGCTCCAGCTCCTCCGCTCCCGCCAGCCGCTCCGCCAGGGCCATCTGGCCCTCGCTCGCCGGCGCGTCCAGCAGCTCCATTGGCGCCTGCTCCAGCCGGCGGGGTCGGCAAGCGTCCTGGACCCGGCTCCTCAGGTAGTTGACCAGCGTGCCCTGCGGCGTCGGCCGCTCCTGCCAGGCTGGGGGGCGCGGCATGCCCTCGCGGGCCGCCAGCCGCCGCAGGCACAGCTCGATCACCTCCAGCGCCAGGTCCTCGGGCTCCGAGAACCGCGCCCGGCAGTCGCGCCGCGTGCGGTAGTGCTGCGCGGAGAGCCGGCAGAGCAGCGCGAACACGTCGGGGTGCCCCAGGACCTGGGCGGCAGCCTGCGGACCGGTCCACGTGTCGCGGAACAGCGGGGCGACGGTGTACCAGGTCAGCGTCCAGGGCGCCACGGCGGGGGCTCCAGGCAAGGGGGGCGGGTGGGGGAGGGTGTAGCACGGGGGGAGGGGGCGCTGGGTGCACCGCTCTCGCTATGCGTCGGGGCGGGGACCTGGCCAGCCGGAGTGTGAACGCAGCAGGCGCTCGAGAGCCTGGAAGAACTCCGGCCACTGCGACGTGTATTCGAATGCACCTCGACGCAGCAGTTGGCGCCGATTCTCGTCCAGGTGTGTCGGATCCGGATCTGCGAACACGATCACCGGTGGGCGATCCGGCCAGGCGTCCACCTGCGTCAGCAGTTCGAGAGCATCAGCTTCAACGGGCGTCGATCCGCTGCCCCAATTTCCACGCCGGTAGCCGAAGCGGGTGATCAAGACTGCCGCGTCGCGGTGCAACTCGGGCACGAGCTGGCCCGGTCCTTCCAGCTTGACCACGGCTTTGCCGAAGACCTTGAGCCCATAGGAGTTGTTGTTGGCATGGTTCGCGTCCACCCAGACGATGCGCTTGCCGTCCAGCAGCCTGCGGATGCGCCCGCGGGGCGAGGTCTCGCTCGCGAGCGACTCGAGCCAGTTGTCGAAGGGGGCATGCCCCTGTCCTGTCGTCTGGTAGGCGGTCACCTCGATTCCTTCGTGCCTCCGCATGAATTGGACCAGCCCCTCCGGAGCATCAGCCATGAGCGCGTAGGCCCAGGGTTGACCGTCGCTGTTGTCATCGCGCAGCATGCTGAGGACCTCAGAGCGAAGCTCGTTGAGGTAGGCGTCGGTAAACGACACGCCCAGGAAGAGCAGGGTGTACTGGGCGAAGGTCGAGCGCAGGAACGTCAGGTACTGTGGATCACCATAGAGCTTCTTACGGTACGAAGCGCGTGAGAGAACCACGGCATGCCGATCGACACTTCCCGTTGCCCAGCCATGCAGCCGCACAATGGGAACGGACAGTCTCTCTGTGGGAGCGCTCCAGTCTGCAGCGCTCCACCAGCCGTCCTGTCGACGCAGCACGCGTGCATACATGCGGGGTCCGAGTTGCTGTTCGTCGACATACACACCGTCGAGGACGTGATCAAAGTTCGTGGTGAGCACAGCCCGGAAAGGAATTTCGGCCAAGGACCTGACTCGCGACTTGACGTTGTCGTGGCTCTCCTTGACCGTCACCGCCGTCGCCACGAGCCCTTCCCACTCCGCCGATCCCTGCTGGGTCGTGTCCTCGAGGATCTGGGCCACGGCTTCAAGCTCCAGGACTCCGACGTTCTTTTCGTTCAACAACTCGAGTGCGAGGCGCTGCGCGTCCGGGGCGTTGATTGCCTTTGGGTGCAGCTCGTTTGCGACGACGGTCATGCAGCGGCATTCCGGGTCCAGTGGATGTCGTTGTTCGCGTAGTGCTGGAGGTGGTTGCGTTGGGCCTCCTGGTCGCGGTGAAAGGCGAAGGAGTCGGCGAGGTCGCCTGACGAGGAGAGGGAGCGTAAGCGGAGGACGGCCTCGGCGCCTTTG